>ERZ1026894.3-NODE-3-length-296055-cov-29.093490_pt1 | contig 296055 bp, 274 predicted proteins | sample MGYA00380177_ERZ1026894 | MGnify/ENA primary metagenome ERZ1026894 (study PRJEB33269, sample SAMEA4719813) | human gut metagenome | biome: human-associated habitat; feature: organic feature; material: feces | place: Cameroon | collected 2013-10 ... | reverse complement strand
GCCTGCGCCAGGAACTTCTCAAGATTGTCCTTTACGTAGTTTTTCCAGCCAGGCAGCTCCACAGCCTGGCATGGCGTGAAGCCGCACCCTGTGTTGTAGCGGACGGAAACCACGGAGCTTCCGCTCTCCATCTCAAGAATGTCCTGCAGGCCGTCGCCGTTTATGTCCATCATCATCTTTTCAGTATTCGACGTTGTGGAGCTGTAGGTTATTCCGGCAGTCCCGCTTGCGCCGGAGCGGAGGGTCTTCGCGGCGTGCAGGTCAGCCGAGCCCGCTATGCCTCCTATCCCGACGCTGAAGTTCATTCCGATGGACCGGGACCTGCTCTCCGATATATTCCCGGCTGAGAAGTTGGTGTAGTCAGGGCTGAAGCCTGAGCCGTTGCCCAGCGCGTAGAAGTCTCCGTCGCAGTAGTCGGGAATCCCGTCGCCGTTTATGTCCGCGATCCCGCGCGTCTGCAGGCTTGAGCTCTCGGAGTATGTAAGCCCGCCCGACGCGCTTGGAGACGCCTGTGGCTCGACAACTACGTATTTTATGTTTCCGTATGAGGTCGTTCTTGGCACCTGCCTCACAGAGCCCTGCGCCGAGACCGAGCCGCCGTACACTTTTGACGATGTCTCGTTCCTTGATATGCATGGTATTCCGGATATGGCCTGCTCCTTGCTGAAGCTAATCTCGCCGGATTCATTCAGCCTGGCTCCTTCAATAATCCTGAGAGCTCCACTGCCAGTCTGGACAATGTCGGGAATGCCGTCGGCGTTCACATCCTGGAGAATCTGGCTCGCTGTCGATGTGGATATGTTCTCTCCGGCGGAGGCGCTTCCGCCGGGAAGGCTGACAGCCAGATTATAAGAGTCTTTTGCGGAGCTGCTGTTTGAAGTCTTTGAGAAATCTGCACTGACAGGTCCTATGCCGGCCTTTGCGACTGGCGTCCTGTCTATAGCTTCTGTGTACGACTTTCGTATCGCAGGCATTGAAAGCAGGGAGCTTCCTTCAGGTTGTGCTGCTTCATTTTTAGAGCTATCACTTAATCCTTCAACTTTATAATATGAAATGCCTCCCGCCCTGTCCGCGTGGATTATGTTTCCAAAGATAAACGGCATGTAGTAGCCGGTGGCAGTTTCTCTTCCCGCGGATGTCTTTCTCGCTTCTGAGTACATGGCGACAGTGCCTAAAAGAGATTCCGAATAATCCACAGTATAAGGAACTGACGCGTTCCTGAACCCGCTGGCGTTCCTTGCAAATTCGCACTCGTCCTGCCTCTGGGGCAGGTAGAAATGCACGCTGTCCGCCGCTTTCTGCTCTTTCTGCCTCTCGGAGATTTCTGTCGGGACGGAATTTTTTCTGGAATTAAAATCTTCTTCCGAATTTATGCCTTCCATGGAGCTTTTATACTCCTTGAGCCTTTTCCCTGAGAAAGGAACATCGGCCAGGCTTCCCTTCCAGATTCCGTAGAACCAGCCGTTCTTGCCTCCGTACAGGAACTCGTCGCTCTGGATTTTTATTTCCTCAACGGCTGTGTCGGTCACGCCGTCCTGCGTTATGGTCTTGTTGTATGAGTAAATGGCTTTCCCGCGGTTCATGTTGTCTGTTGAGTAGTCGTCTCCAGAATTCCACTTCGCCTTGGGGAGCGTGAATGTCGCCCTGCTAAGATTAAATCCATTCTCGGCAACAACCAGCGAGTAGGAGCTGCTGTTGATGCTGTATAAATGCTCAATGCTGAACTCCTGCGAGACTCGCATTGACGAGAATTTGCCGAGACCGAATTTCCTGCACTCCGACAGGAGCAGGCTGTCGAGCCTCATGTACTCTTTGTATTTTCCGGCAAAAATGTTTTCTATTCTGCTTGAAAATTCTGTTGGATTTTCCTGCTTAAGGCCGGGCTCCGCTTCCAGGATTTCCGCCTCAATTTCCGCAGTCCATTCAGAGCGGGCTGTCTCTTCATCCTTGAAATCCTTCCACTCGTCTTTCAGGACATAGCTTCCGCTGGAAACAGCATAGAACGGAAATTTTTCTTTATACACAATTTCCCTCTTGTACTCGTCAAGAATCTCCTGCGCCCTGTCGTAGTCCGCATTTTCCTTGAGGACGTAGTAGCTGTAGGTTGCCTCTTCTTTTGGGGCTTCTTCCGGGTTGACTGCTTCTGCGCTGGCAAGCGCGTCCTTTTTCTCGTACAGGGCGGAGATGAATTCCTCCTTCCGGGAGTCCGGCAGCTCCATTCCCTTGAACAGGGCGTCAATGCCAGAAGTCTTTACGCGCTTGCTCTCATCCTCTGTGTCCTCCAGCCTCCAGTGAGCGTCATGGACATCGGTAAATTCAACGTCAATGTCGCCGGCTATCTTCTGGAACTCCTCGCTGGAAAGATTGGGCGCGCGGTATGAAAGGCCTTCAAGCGTTGCGGTTAGTATGCTCTCATAGATTCCGTTCCTGTCCTTATTGATGCCGTACTGTATTGAGAGAGTGTCCTCCGAGGCTGACGAGCTTATGACGTTGTATGGAATGTCCAGCGGAGCAAGGCCTTCCTCGCCGCCGCCGGTCTTCAGCCCCATGTCCGCAAGGTCAATGAATAAATCCGATGAGTTGTAAGTTCCGGCATTTAAAATTTTATTTGCGACAGTTCCTTCATTTTTTATGCCACGCTCATTGCTGAATTCCTTTTCTGAATGCCGCTCATAGAAAATGCCGTCCGCGCTGAAGCTGGCCATGATTCCATTTTGATTGTAGTTTGACAGGGCCGATTTCTGGACGCTGTCTGGAATCGGATAAGCCTCAAGAAAATCTGAAATAGAGTATTTCTTGGAGAAGTCTCTGAAGAGATAAAGATTATCTGCAACGTCATGCTCGAACTGCATTGCAAAGTCAGAGTAGTACTTTACAATATCTGCCGCTTTTGAGGTGTTCGCCTTTACGCTTTCGTAGTATTCATTAAACTGAGGTTCAGTGAATACAGACGGAATCAGGCAGTTGTTCTCCATTAATGCCGATATAATTGACTTCTGCTCTTCAACGCTTGTCTTTTTCGTCCAGCCCGGGTCGTACTGCGCGCCCAGCGTATATCCACGGGGACTGCCGCTGTCTGCCTGCGCTTCCTGGACTGTGATGGCGAAGAGCTTTAATAGCTCCGTCCGGCCGTCAAGGTATTCCGCCGCGATGAAAGCCTTGTAGTCTTCTCTTGCCTTGTCGCCGCCATAATAATACGTTTTCCGGGCAGGAGCCAGCTCCTCATATTTTCTCAAGCTTAAGAAAGGATGCCTCAGTCCTTTCTTGAAAGTCTTTACGTCTGAGTATTCAATATTGATGTCCCACTCAATGTCTGTCTTCTCAGGCTCCCTGCCGCTGTCGGATATAAAGTAATACTCGCTTGCTTTATCGGCATCCATGGTCTTGCTTGCTTCCGCTGTGTCTGGGCCAGCTACATTTATCCGCAGCTCCGCGTCGTCGTTCTCGTTGTCCTTCTCATAGGTTCTTAGAATGACCTGCTTAGTTTTATCGAAATTTTCAGATATGCCATGCGCGGATTCTGTTATGGAAATAACGCCCTCGTAGGGAGCCTTCCACATCCTGAAAGGCGTCTGGACGAAATATGTTTTTCTGTACTCCTCTGCCAGCTCTGGCTCTACAGTCCGCTCGGCTTCTGTCACCGCGACGCTTGAGTAGATGCTCCTCCGCTCGAATTCAAGGTTCCCCAGGTTTTTTAGGTACTCTGCCTTGCCGCTCTCTGCTATGTCCAGAAGTCCGTCCCCGTCCATGTCAATGAAAGAACACAGTGTCCTGGAGGAGGATCTCTGCTTTACTTCTGAATATCCGACACCAAGGGACAGTGCCGCGCTTATTGCCCCGGCTCCTCCGTAGATGTTCCATCCTACAGACGAGCTGGAATTTTTTTCATGGTCCAGCTCCTCTGACAGGCTTCCCGATTTTATATTTATTGCCCGCCGCTCATCAAAGCCGCTTCCATTGTTTAGCGATACATATATTGTGTTTCCGCTTTGGCTTACAGCGTCGGGCCTGCCGTCGCCGTCTATGTCCAGCAGCGAGTCCTCCGTGCGGCTTTCCCCTGAGCTTACAGAGCCGCCTGCGCCTCCCGCTGCCCGGACATCAACGACCCTTGTTCCGTATCCTATGCCCGCCGAGCCGCTGAAATTTGATCCCAGGCCCGTGGAGCTGCCGGTCTGCAGCGGCTGTCCGTTGCTCCATTCTTTGGCTTCTGCAAAATAGATTATATCTCCGTTGTCATTTTTTCTAGGAAGAGTATAATCAAACGTGTATTCATAGGATTCTCCTGCATTGTTGCTTATGGCAAGGGAAACCAGCATTTTTTCTTTAGCAAGCCCCTCTGTGTAATTGAAATTATATTTGCGTATATATCCTTCATCTTTATAATGCGTGGTAATGCTTGTCAAAAGTTTCTTGCAGCTTATAATTTCCCTTGACCTCGCGTCCATGCGCACATCCTTTCTGATTTCCGTTCCGTTATTATCGTAGTGGAACTGGACTCTGTAGTTTCCTTTCTTTCCGTTGAAACCTGTGTAATGAATAAAAGCAGGGTAGACATAGCCGCTGTCTTTTTCATATTCATAGACAACCGAGTTTCCATTGGCATCCTCCGTCCTTGTAAGATTCCATGTGAAGGTTTCCGCTCCGCTTCCGGCACAGGAATCTTTATTCTGTGCGTAAATTCGTTTTGTTCCGCTTTTATCCGTAACTTCCCAGTGGTTGTCATCCATAAAGCGCTTTATGCGGCTGAACGAGGTTTCTTTTAGCGGCCTGTAAGTTATTTCATTTCCTTTGCGGGATTTTTCCTCAAGCAGTGTTCCGTCAAGCATATAGGTGTCGTGGGTGTCGTAGTCCGGGAGTCCGAGCCTTGTGTCTGTCGTAATGGAGCTTCCGTAGCCCACATCAAAGCCCCTGCCCATAATTCCGTTTCCGCCGCCGGACGAGTAGCTTACTGAAATCTGCGGCTGCATTCCTTTGCGTCCTGCTGGAACTGCAAGCTCAAAGCTGAACGAGGCGTTCCCCATGTTGCCTGCCTCTGGCGGATTGAAGTTTATCAGGTGCCCGTCCGGCCTTGCAGCCTCAAGGCTTTTGATGGAGTTCAGGTTCACGTCGGCAGGGCCCGCGCTTTCGGGAAGGGCGAGGGTCGCGTTTATCATGTCCGTGAAGTGGGTGGAAAGAGAGCGGACCTTGTGATTTTCTTTGTCTATTTCAAGACGTTCAAGTTTTATCCAGCTTTCCTTCTGCGTGTCGTAGAAGTATGTGTAAAGCCCGGAAAGAGCCTGCGGTTTCGCATTGAGTTCACCTCTGTAGGGCAGTGTTATTGTCACGTCCTTTTCAAACTTCGTTCCGGCGGGCAGGAACCTGTAGCCGCCTGGGTGCGCGGTCGCGTTGCAGAGGGATTCTCCTGTGTCCTCCACCTTGTGGATGCGCGTTATGCTTATCCTTGTGTCTTTCTTTAGCGCGCCCTCGGGAATCTCTATCGACGCTTCCCCAAGGACTACTGTTCCGCCTTCTTCCGCGGAGATAAGGACTTCGGACTTCTCCTCTTTTACAGAAACCGTTCCCTTGATATCTGCATTATTTATTGCAGTTTCTGCAAGCAATGTTATCGGGCTTATGACAGAAATGTATGAAGCCGTCATTATTACGGCTGCAATCCTTTTAGTAAAACTTGCTTCAACTGTTTTTTTTGAACGCTTTCTCATACTTTTCTCCTGCGCATTATTTATTCTCAAAAGTAACCCTTACAGGCTTGCCCGGAAAATTCTCATTATCTGCAATTACAACAGCGAACCCCGACCTGCTGCCCTTAAATGCAATCTGTTCTGATACTGTAAATGACGTTGTTTCATAGCCGTTGATTTTTAATAGAAAATTTTTAGTGCCGGCATCATAAGCGACAGCTATGGTGTTTTTTATTCCGTGCCCCCTGTTTATGTAGTTTGAATTTTTCCATCCGTCATTAATATGACCGAAAACACCGTCACAAACCTTGCCGACTGTGTAGTACCCGTTGGCGTTTATTAGGACTGCTAGCATAAACGGCCTGCCGCCGGTTTCCTGCTCGCAGAAGACAAGTCCGAACCCCGCCTCCGTCCGTCCGCTTTCCTTGACCGCTTCTACAGCAATAGGATTAAAACTTTCACTTGTATTTGCATTTGGAACTGTCCAAAGAGTATAACCATTTGCTCCCAGATAACTTGTATCATTTGTTTCAAAAGTAAAAACTTTATTGTCTTCGTCCTGTACAAACAGACTGCTTGTTTCCTGAACTGTCGTCTGCTCCGGTTTAACTATACTTTTTTCATCTTCTTCAAAAGGAGTGAGTTCACAGGATGCCAATACAGCTAAAGAAATAAGCCGAATAATTAGTTTTTCTGGTTTCATCATTTTCTCCTCTTATTAGTATTTAGTTATCTGATTTAAAGAAACGGTATATTCAATAACCGTGCAGAAACTGTTGCCTGATGATAATGAAGTCCGTTCCGGAAAAACCTTAAAATAAAAGTTTTTTGTCTCATAACTGGAGTTCTGAATCTGGTAGGCGACCTGATGTCTTACACTCTGGCTTTCAAGTCCTGAAAGCTGTATCCTGAGGTTTGTCTCCGCTCCTAAGGTAGTGTTCGTAAGGTTATGCTGTCCTACTATTATGTCCGCCTGGCGCATTGGAGGAACTGTTACATAAAACCAGTCCTCGTCAAGAATTTCCTTATTGTCTGTTACAAAACCAACGCATGGCAGATTGCATATTCTGTCGTACTCTAAAAACGCTGCATCTTCCGGCACATCATTTGATTCGCAGTAATCTCTGATAGTCCCTGATGACCATCCGTAGCCATATTTCTTTCCCTCAAAGCATTTTGAGCCACGTGTTTTATCAAGCCTGTAAATATATTTTTCATTATCTATAAGGTTAGTATCTGTGTAGCTTGTTGATTTTCCTTCATAAACACATATCCAGTCCAATGAAATGGCGTCAAAGGATCTCATCAAATGGAAATTATCAGCAGCGTCATCTTCCTTCCATGAAAGATATACCGTGTGTTCTGTCGTAAGAGAATCAGTTGCCGGCACATCATCAAACGGGTCGTCCGCAGTCCTGAATAAAATTTCATTGAATGCATTGTTATAGCACGAGAAAAACCATAATGATGTAAATATCAAAAACATGGCTTTTTTAGTTCGACTCATCTTCGCTCCTTAAAAACATTGAATGACGCTCCAAGACACGGCTTTACAGAAACAAAACCGGCTCCCATCATGTGAAAGTCAAAATCTATTTCTGCAAACAGATGTACTTTGTCATTAATGTCAAACTCGTACCCTGCAATGTTTTCAAAAGAAAAGGCATTCTGGTATAAAAACGTTTCGTCCTCATACTTTGGCTTTATGCTCATAAGCTCAATGTTATATGAAAGACCGAACCCGCCGTATAAAGAATGCCTTTCATTAAAATGAACGTGCAGCAATACAGGAAGGGTTATTGCTATGGTGTTGATTACAAGAGGGTAGGTGTTTTTTTTATTTATTCCGATATCCCATGAAAGATTCAATCTTGCAGAAAAATCTATAAGTTTACCGTTTGATACAATCACAGGCTGAGGTGGATAAAACTCAAGTCCTGTATTGACTCCCCCAATTCCTAAAATTTTGTCTCCCCAGTCACTATCAACAGGACTCCAGTAAAAAAGAGAAGCCGGTATCCTTAATTCCATTGGACGCGTTTTTTCCTGTTTAAGTTCATCCTTATTGATGCCTGTAATTTCCTCAATTCCAAAAAGAATATTCTGGCACAAAACAGAAATAAGCCTGTCGTAATGATCTATGCTGTCACCTGCAAAGAATTCTTTTGCAATTTTCTTTGCCTTTGCATCAAAGAGCTTTACCTCGCAAAGCCAGCTTGATTCATTTTTCTTTAGATATCCGTATATCAGATAATCAGAGTTTTCAGACACGCAGATTTTATGAGCGTCTATTATGGTAACCGGGATTCCGTATTTGCTTTCTGCAATGTGAGAAAAATTTATAAGGCCGCTAAACCAGTGCTTTTCAAGCTCATCGTGTATTGCCTTTGAAGGATTATAAGGAGCCGATGTTTTGTTTCCGTTGCCGTCATAAACTGCAAGGGAAGCGATTTTAATTTCTGATGCAGAGGCTATGAACATTGAAAACAGCAGGGCTGTAAAACAAACAGTTCTTTTATTCATCAAATCCCTCCTTTTCAGCAAGGATTGATTTTTCTATTTCAAGCAGCTCGGTGTCGGAAGCGCCGTTTTGTTTTAGTATTCTTATGTCTTCCAGGATTTGTGCATAGGAGGAGCTGTCGGCACGGTTTTTATAGTAAAGGCTTTTTGCCTTGTAAAGACGGCATTCCATATCATCAGTAAAGGTCTGCGTAAGTTTTCTGAACCCATCATAAGAAGCTGAATAACTTCCTTTATTATATGAGGCAATAGCATTATTTTTTGCTTCTAGATACGATTTGTCTTTTCCTGCCGTATCGACTGTTTTCTTCTTCTGTTCTTCAAGAATTGCATCATAAGTCCTTCCCATTCCTACAGTCTTCGAAAACTGTGCATCGGATTTTTGATTTAAGGCTTGAACGGACTCATTGACTTTTTGAAACTGTACGCCTGAGTTCTCTATGCTGACTGCAAGATTTTTTTCAAAACAATCAGTTTTTAATTCAACAGCTTTCACAGCTTTATCAAGGTCAGAAATTTCTTTGCTCAATTTTTGAATTCTGTTTATTAATAATATGTGGGAAACTGAAAGCAGTGATGAGGACATAACTATTAAAAATATTGCACCTATTTTTTTACTCATCATTTTTTCTTTCCCTGCTAATTATTTCCTGTAAATACCGCCAGTCTTTTCTCTCTTCAATTTCAAGTGCCTTATCTATCATCCTAAGCGCGCCCGGCAAATTATTTTCGTCTAAAAATTTTTCTGCCCGCTCCGCATAGTATGAGCCGCTTCCCATCTTGAAATACAGAACTGTTCCCGGCTTTATGGCGGCTTTTGTTTCCACGCTTTCATAGCCGTTCTTTTTCACGCAGATTGTGGCTTCCTTTTCTTTGTCGCACGGATACATAAGCCTTCCGTAAATATCAGTTTTTCCGATTTCTTTTCCGTCCATAAAAATTGAGGCGTTCATAAGCCCGCTGCTGCCGTAGTCATAGACCATCACATAAACGGAGTCTGTTTTCTTTTCCGGCGTGCTTGCGCAAGAGAGCAGGCATAAAGAAAGTAAAACTGTTAAGATTTTCAAGAAGATTCTGCTCCGCTTCATTTTTTTACCTCGTAATATTCTCCGCGAATTTTTGCCCTGTAGCCGCCGTCAGTCTGAACACAAAAGTCTCCGGCTGCTTCTGTTTTTGCAAGGACGAGCTTGTAAAGGCTTCCCATGATGTCGTCTTTTGCAATCACAAAGTCGCTGCCGTTGACTTTTGTCCGTCCTATGTATGTAAGCTTTTTCATCTTGGTCAGGGCGGCCTGCTCATTTGCCTTTGCCGCGGCTTCCTTGTTTTTTGCAGGCACAGTTTTGCTTGCGGCAGTTTTTATAGATGGCGGCTTGTAAAAAATTCTGTCAATTTCAGGCAGGTCGATTTTTTTCCCGGCGTATTCAGAAAGCGGAGTGTCGTTCTGCTTGAATTCTATTCCTGTGTCAAAGCAGACTGTTGTCTGTATTCTGCCTCGGTCTTCGCTGTTTCGCAGCGCAAAGCTTTTAATGTCTATAAGATTTTCTTCCCCTTCCTGAATTTCCCTGATGAAATTTAAAATATTCTTGCTGCTGGAAAGAACAAAAAATTCTATCTCTGCATTGCCGCTTTTTCCCTTAAGCTGTATATACTGCACATTGCAGGAATTTTTATGCATTATGCTGCGGATGTTTTTTATGTACTCAGAAACCGTTATGCCTTGCTTTTCTTCTGCCCGCGACCGCATTTTTAAAAGCTCCGTTTCATAAAACTCAATCTTCTTATCGGGTGAGGATTTTTCATCTGCCTCTTTCCAGGACCTTGAAAACTCTCCGTTATAGGAAACTGTTTCAGCTTCGTTTTTTACGGTGGTTCTGTTCATCTTTACAGAGGCGAACGCGTGGCTTTTTTCAAAGTTTGCAAGAATGCTTGTGGCGTCCTTTGTGGTGGCTTCAACCGCAAAAGAATTTCTTTGGATTGAAATATTTTCTATTGCCGTTGTTTTTTCTGCCATCGCGGAATAGATGCGCTCAATGTACGGATAGATTTTTTCATATTCAAGATGCTTCTTTTCGCTGTATGTCTTTTTCAGCTGCGCAAGTTTTTCCTCGTTTTCTTTATGGAGCCTTTCCTTTTCCAGCTTCTGTTTTTCCAGTTCTTTCTGGGCTCTTAAGGATTCTGTGTTTTTTAGGGCGGCATGCCGGATTGCAAAAATAAAAATTGCCAGAATAAAAACGCCGGGCAAAATTGCAAGGCAAATCTTTTTAATGTTTGGCTCATGTTTTATTTCTTCCTTTAAAAGGTAAACGTCATATTGCCCCTTTATGCCGGTCTTTGATGTAAGAAGCTTCTTTTCATTTATTTCAAAAGGGTAGAGACCTGCAAGCGCGGTTTTTGCCTCGGAAATTCTTTTTCGGCTTGTATGGGATTTTAAGCGAAGAGTGAACTTGGGGCAGTTTTGAGGTGTGGCCTGTGATGTCATAGCGTGCCTCCTTTAAAGAATGTTTTCTTTTCAGCGAGGATATATTTTTCTATTTTTCTCTGGTTTTCTTTTTCAGGAACAGCGGCGAACACAGCGCAGGCTCTTGCTTTTTCAGTCTCAAAGCCAATTTTCCAGAATGCGGTCTTTGTTCCGAGCAAGTCAAAGACAGGATGGTTTTCTCCAACTCCTAGAATTTCAGCGAGTTCTTTGATTGTTGTATCTGGATTTAGGCTGCCCTTTATAAGCTCCGTTTTCTTTTCCGCGTCTTTTATTCTGCAAAGCTCAAGGACTGCTTTTATAAAATCACCGCTCATATTGAAAATATTCAGAGGCGGAAATGTGTTTATAAGAGGAAATGTGCCTTTTCCTTCAAAGTCTTTTTCGGCCTGCTCAATAACGGCCTTTCCAGAAAACTTCGGATTAATCCAGCCGTACTCTGCAAAGATGTCTTCTCTGTTTGCTTCAATGCAGCCGCTTATTGCTTTGCTTTTTATAATTACTTTTGATGTAAAATTCTTATTTATTCCTGTAGAGGCATCAGAAACTGATAGCTCAAAATCACAGGCGGAAGAAAGCAAATGCATAATCTCATGCCCGTCAGAATCCGACGGCGAATCTTTTAGCGGCTGGATTCTTTTTTCCATGTCAAAAATTACAGAGTCAATTTTCTTTCTCTCTTCTATAAGTTTCCTGTAGGAGTCCGTTCGCTTTTCGTTTGCGGCTGTAGCTAGACAAAACGGCGAAGCCAGAATGCAAAGAGAAAATATCGCTGCCATAGCAAGCGGAGTTGAAAAACCGCTGTCATAGTGTTTCATCGGCAATCCTCTGTTTTATGAATTCCTGACTTGCATAGTTTTTGCCGTTGAGCTTCCATTCTATTTTTATTCCTTCCATACTGTGCCTTGCGTCATAGACAGAAGACACGGAAACGGCTTCTATTCCCTTTTCCGCGCAGAAAAGAAAAATCGTTCTTTCTATGGCTTCAAATTCCGTACTGAAATTTTTCCAGTAGGGAACGTCAAAGCTTCTTATTTCCTTTCTCAAGAGCGCGTCTGTTTCAAGTATTGAGACAGCTTTTTTTGAGGCGGCTTCTGTTTTGGCAATGCCGCTCCTTGCATTGACAAGGCTTGAGGCAAACACTGCCGAAGCCATGAGAAAAATCTCGATGGAAACTAAAAGCTCAGTCAATTTCATTTGCATCCTCAATAATTCTTTCCGCTGACGCCATTTGCCTTGAAGCCGTCTTTTGGACAATAGCAATGCCGGCTATTATGCCTGAGAGTGCAAGTAAAAATGCAGCCGCCGCAACAATTTCACGAAGCATTTTTTACTCCCAGCTTTTTATGTCTGCGTTTTTGCCTTCGCCGCCTTCCATTCCGTCTGCTCCAAAGCTTCTGATTCCGTAAGGCGAGCCGTCGGGCGCAGGGCAGGTGTATTCGTACTCATAGCCCCAGGGGTCTTTTGGAGCGTCCTTGTAAAGATACGGCCCTCCCCAGCTGTCGGAGCTTGGCGATGTTTCAGGCTTTTTTCTTAAGGCCGCAAGTCCCTGTTCTGCCGCCGGATAGTTTCCGCAGTCTATGTAGTAGGCTTCAAGGGCTGTCGCAAGGCTTTCTATCTGCGTTTTAGCTGCGGCAATGCGGGATTTTTCAAGGCTGCTTATTGCGGCAAAGCCTGCTGTTGCCGAAAGAACCAGTATTATTGCGATGACTATCAGAGTTTCCATGAAAGTCCAGCCGTCTTCATTTTTAATGCCTTCAAGAATTTTCTTTTTTAGTTTTTTCATAACGCTCCCAGAAGATTGAATACAGGAATTACAAACCGGGCGATAACTGCAATAATTACCGCTCCTGTTATCAGAATAAAAACAGGTTCTGCAGCCTGTGCAATGCCGGCTAGCAGGCTCTCGCTTTCGTTCTGGTAGTAGTAAAAAATCTGGCTGAACGCCTCTGCCGCCTCTCCGTTTTCTTCTGCGATTTTTATCCATACTGTAAGATATTCCGGGAACACTTTTTCATCTTCAAAGGCTTTGCCGGCGTCTTTTCCGCAGGCTATGCTTTTGCATGCGGACTCAACAGCTCTTTGAATGCGGATGTTGCTAAGTACGTTTTTTGCATAAGTAAGGCTTTGGAGCAGAGGAAAATGCGTTTGTGTGAGAAGCTTCATTGCAAAAGAAAAGTCATGCATCTGCATTGCCATCGCGAAATTCTTTATGACCGGAAGCCTTAGAATAGCGCTGTCGATTGCAATGGCCGCTTTTGCGTTTAATCTGCGCGCCGCAAGGCAGGTTGCCAGAATTGCTGTTATGCCAAATAAAACTATTGTGGACGCAAAAGAGCCCGTCTTGATTCTGTTCAATTGCGTTTCAATGTTTTCGGAGGAATTTGTAAAAGCCTCGAATATTCCTTCGAGCCTTGGCAGGACAAAAGCAGTCAAAATAAGCACAACGGCAGCCGCTGTCGCAAGAACAAGCGCAGGATAAAGAAGAGCCTGGATTATCTTACGCTTCATGTTTCTTTTTCCGTTCAAATATGCGGCAAGATGTCCGAATACCTGCGGGAGCGTGCCGCTTTCCTCTCCAATTGAAACAAGGGGCACATAAAGCGGCGGAAACAGCTTTTCTTCTGAAAGGGCGTCGGAAAGCTTTTTGCCCCCGTTTACTTTCCTTAGGATTTTATCCGTGAATTTCTTCTCGGCTTTTCCTGCAAGAATTTTCCTGCATACTGCAAGTGCGCTTTGCAAGGGCAGGAAAGATGAGAGAAGAGAATGCATGGTCTGTGTAAAAAGAATAATGTCCGCTTTCATAGAATTCCTTCCCGCATCATTTCTTCTTTTGTTGAGATTCCGCTTTTTACCTTGAGAGCCGCGTCTTCTTTTAACGTTTTAAATCCCTGTTTTACAAGGTATTTTTTTAGCTCAGTTTCTGCCTTGCTTTTTTCTATCATTGCACGGATGTCCTCGTCCAAAGAGAACACCTCGCTTGCGGCGGTTCTTCCTCTGTAGCCTGTGAAGCCGCATCCTTCGCATCCTTTGCCTTTGCACGGGACGCATGTTTTTCTAACAAGGCGCTGGGCAATTACAGTCCTTAAAGTTCCTGCGATAAGGTACGGCTCTATTCCAAGATTGCGCAGCCTTGATACTGCGGAAACGCTGTCGTTTGTGTGCAGTGTTGAAAGAATAAGATGGCCTGTGAGGGCTGCCCGTACCGCAAGCTGCGCTGTCTCCCTGTCGCGGATTTCTCCCACCATGATTACGTCCGGGTCATGGCGCAATATTCGGCGGAGCACGCTTTCAAATGTAAGGCCGATTTCATCGTTCACCTGTATCTGTTCAATGCCGTCAATGATTTTTTCAACAGGATCTTCTATTGCCACAATCTTTAAATGCTCGCCATCCATTTCCTTAAGAAGCGCATGAAGGGTAGTTGTCTTTCCGCTTCCTGTAGGTCCTGTCGCAAGAATCATTCCGTGCGGACTTTTTAAAACCGGTTTTATCTTGCCAAGGTTTTCCCTGGAAAATCCAAGATCCTCAAGAGATAAGTCTTCATTCTCGCTGTTGAAAAGACGGAGGACTATGTTCTGCCCTGCAACTGACGGAACTATGGAAACACGGAAGTCAAGGTTTTTTCCTCCTGCCTGAACTCCCATTCTTCCGTCTTGGCAAAGCCTGTTTTCCATTACGTTAAGCCCGGACATGATCTTTATGCGGCTTGCAAGAGTGTCAAAAATTCCTTTGTCAAGCGTGCGCACTGTCTGGAGCACGCCGTCAATTCTTAAGCGGACTTTTACAGAACTCTTTGTTCCCTGTATGTGGATGTCGCTTGCGCCCCTCCTTATGGCTTCAAGGCATATTGCGTTTATTGTGTTTACAGCAGGGGCATCTCCGCTGATGTCCTCAAGACGGTACTCGCTGCCCGCTTCTTTTCTGCAGGAAAATTCTTCTGCCTTATTGTCTACAAAATTGCCAATAAACTCGGCGAACTCCGAGTCTTTTACAGTTACATGGCTTACCTGCTTTGGCTCATGCACCTGGGCAAGAAGCTTTATTGTGTCCAGCCTGCTGTTTGCGACTGCCACGGTAACTTCATTTTCAGACTCGCGTATTTTTACGCAGCGCGAATTTTTTATGAACTGACGGGTGTACTGGCATTCAACATTTTTGTACTGGGAAAATTCTATTATGCTAAAACCTGATGAGATGGGCCTTGCCGTTTTAAAATTTTTCATGCCGCAGCCCCGCCGTATTTTTTCTTAAGCCGCTCAAGGTTTGCCTCTTCGCTTGGAGTTTGTGCATCTGGTTTTTCAACAAAAGGAACAAGGTATATTACAAATTCTGTCTCAACCATCGACACGACTTTCTTCTTAAAAAGCCAGCCTAAAAGCGGTATTTTTCCAAGCCACGGCATGCGTTTTTCAGATATTTCTTCTTCCTGCTGAAAAAGTCCGCCTATGGCTACAGGCTCGCCGCTTTTTGTCCTTACATTGGTGCTTACTTTCTTTTCAGACGTTGATGGCGGTGGAGCAGTGTCTGTTCCGTTGCTATTGGCGGATGAGGATTCTGAGCTTCCCTGCTTTGAAACCTGCGCGTCAATTTTTACTGTTACTATTTCGTCTCCGCTCGCCCAGCCGTTTATAGAAAGTGTAAGCCCGCTTGAGATTTCCCTTGTGGTGCTTGTGTACAGGTCGCCTTTTGTGTCTACGATTATGTCGCGGTAGCGCGTTGTGCTTGTGTTTGAAAAGCTCAGGGACTCTCCGCTTATGCCGTTCAGCGTTGTGTCCGCAAGCACACGGGATTTTCCCTCCGAAAGCTCTGCGTTCAGGCTTCCTGCAAACTGAACTCCGAACTTTGAGATTATGTCAAAGTTGATGTTGAAAATGCTCGAGACCGTTCCGCTCCAGGAATAGCCTGACTCACCATCAGTGTTGCCGGCGCTTAATGACGCGCCTCGGTTCAAGCCGCTTGTCTTCTGCCTTTGAACCACAAGCAGCTGGTATTTTATCTGCTGCTTTGGAAGGTCGATTTCTTTAAGGCTTCTTGAAAAATCCTCAAACTGTTTTTCTGTTCCGCTAAAGAAAACCAGGGTCGGCTCGCTTGTTTCTGTTATGTTTTCCTTGCCTGCAAACGCCGGAAGCGATTTCATAAGCTCGTCGCTCTTTATGTACTTTAGCCTTATAGCCTTGCCCTGTTTTTTGCTGTCGAGAATTGCTATGAATTCAGAAAGCCTTTCCCCGCTTTCCTGTGTTGCCTGGGTCGCAAATCCGTTGCCAGAAGGAAGCATTATTATATCCGACAAAAGCAGTTCTTTTGGAATAAGAGAAACTGCGTCCTTGGCGTCTGCATTTTCAAAGTAAAAGCTCCTGTATTTTCTGTCGTCAGGCGGAACATCAATTTTTCGTATGAATTCTTCTATGGGATTTATTTCTGAAGGGCTTCCTGTAAGGATAAGCGAGTTGGAGTTTTTGTCCTGCTTTATGAATCCCTGCGCGTTCAGCTCGTTCGGAAGAATCGTGGCAAGGGTTTCTATGCTCATGCTCTTTACCCTGATTATTCTTGTCTCCTTGAATTTTTTTATGATGTCCTTCTTTTGAATTTCATAAATGCGGTATATTCCGTCCTCTGCAGAAAAATCGCAGTTGCACTGGCTAAGAATCAAGGAAAGAAGCTCGTCAAAGTTTTTGTCTGTGTACGCCATGTTTTCAAGCGTTATGTTCGGCTTTGAAAGAAGCGAATATTCCTTGCCGCCTTTTTTGAACAGAGTTCCTATGGCGTTTGCGAACGATGCCTTCTGGATATTGCATGAGAATTTTCCGTTTGCCTCGGAAATTGTAAAAATGTCGATATTGCGTTTGCCTATTGCCCCTGAGCTTTTTGTTATGTAAAATCCGTCCGCGATTCTCTCAAGGCCGAATCCAGGAACCTTTACAATTGCAAGGTTCAGCACGTCCTCAAGGCTTGCGTCGTTCGTTCTTATTGTAACAGCCGTGTCCGGCAGGCTGTCAAAGACTATTGTCTTGTTCGCATACCGTGAAAGCGCATTGATGAAAGGCTCTATCTGGACATTCTCTGTGTTCACCGAGAGCCTTCCGCCTCCGTTTGTGCCTATTCGCACTTTTGTAATCGAATATACGCCGCTGTTCTTTTCCACATAAAGCTGGCAGTGCCTTGCGAACCTGTTCAGCGCGCTCTCAAAGTCCCTGTCTTCAAAGCGGAACGTTGCGTTTCCAGAAACTGTCTCGTCTATGATGACGGACTCTCCGCAGACATCCGCAACTGCGTAGATGATGTCGGAAATTTTCTGGTTTCTAAAGTCCATGTATATGGAGGAGCCTGTTTCCTGCGCGCAAAGAGGAAGCTGGATAAGAAGAAGAAAAATGCGCCGGATCTGTTTTGCAGTAAGTCTTTTCATGCGGCTTCTCCGCGTACTAGCTCTGACAATAGGTATCCAGCCGCTGCGAAAGGCGCGAATGGAATTCTGCTTGTTCCCTTGTTGAAAAGGCGCATCGCCATGAAAAAAATAATTCCGCCGAGGCTCGCAAAAATAAAGGAGCATAGTGTCTTGAAAAATCCTGAGCAGTAGCCAATGGCCGCGGCAAGCTTTATGTCTCCCATGCCAATGCCTTTTGTGGCTGCCGCGGCTGCAAGAAACACTGTGAAAAAGAAGGCGGAGCAGGCTAGGCTGACTGAAATTTTTGATGGAGCTGTGAAAATGTCTTTTAGGATCAGCAGCGAGAAGAATCCGAATGTTATTGAATTTGGAATCCGCCGTTCACGCAAGTCGAAAAATGAGATGGTGGCTAGATATAAAAGGCAGGTTTGTCTTGTGTCCATTTGCAGCCGTTGCTCCTTTATATCTAAAAAATATAGAAAAAAAAAAAATAGTTTTGTCAAGTACTTTTTTAATAATTTTTTGTTTTTTTTAATATTTTTGCAGTTTTATGCCTTGGAATGAGCGGCGGCCTCTTGTGCCGATGCGCAGGCTTGTCTATTTCTTTGCTGGAAAGGGATAAGTCCTGTTCCACTTTCCTATGTTTTCTATGGCTCATAGAGATGTTGTGGAATATATTAAATAAAGTTAGAATCAAAACAAAATTAAATCAAGTTAATTTCAAAGTGAAATTAAGTTAATTTTAAAAACTGTATAGTATTGTATGCGGCTATTATGAATACTGCGAAGAAACATGGAGATTCCATGATTGGACTAAAGCCAGCAGCTGTCTATAAAAATCTTGTAAAATCCTGACTCCAAAATGCCGAAGATATAAATAAGGTGGAATCATGGCGGTAAACGGAATTTCTGGAACTGGAATAACAGGCACTTTGTCTAACGGAAGCAATGCAATCGACTCTGCTGTTCTTCAAAATGAAGCAAAAAAGTTTTCTTCGCTCGTAAAGGAAATGCAAAATAAAACTGCATTAGGAATTTCTGAAGGAGCATCTTTGTCAGGAGTTTCTTCAAGCCAAGTTGCCAAGAACCATCGCCTGAATGGGGACTACACTCAGGGATTCTACGGAGCGTTCACTTCTGATTCTGACAAGTCAGCACGCCCGCAGGGATTCGCCGCAAATTCAAAAACTTCAAGCGGAAAAACTCCCGTAATTGACAAGACTTCCGAGCTTTATGCGCAGTCCATGGAAATGGAAAACTACATGGTCAAAATGATGCTTTCGTCAATGCGCAATACAGTTCAAAAAACAGGTCTTGCCGGAAAAGACAACGAATATGCCCGCAAAATGTACGATGACATGATGTATGACAATATGGCGGAATCGATTACCAAAAACGCTTCTTTGGGACTTGCAGATCAGATTTACATTGAGCTTTCCGGCCAAAGATAATTTTATTTTCTGCATCTTGTCATTCCTGTGCTACGACACAGAAATCTATTGAAGATTTTTAACGGATTTTCGGGTCAAGCCTGATAATGACACAAAAGTGTAAAAGTCGCCATTCAGTCTTTTAAATTTTTCTCTAAACAAAAATCTTTATATTCCGAAAATTAAATAGAAACTTTCTTTTTGAAGGAAAAACTTATGGCGGAAGAAAAAGAAATTGAATTGATCAGTGTGCTTAATGAACAGGAACGAATTCTTGATTCTATGCTTATGGAGCAGAATAAAATTCACGAGTGTGTTGTAAAGCGCAGCTGGGCTGGGCTTGAAGAGTATGTCCTGAATATTAACGAGCTTGGAAGTGAATTTTCCAAGGTTGACAAGTTCCGTGAAAAAATCGCATCTGTTTCAGAAAATATTTATTTTCATCCTGAAGTAAAGGATGTTTTTCTCCGCGTAAAGACAAAACTTTCAAGAAGCAAAGTTGAAAATGACGCTCTTGCAAAATATGTGAGCGCGACAAAGAAATTTATTTCGGAAGTCATGGATCAATGTGCATCTCAGCAGAGAAACGAAATTTATTCCCCGAACGGCACAATGAGAAAAAACTATGCACAGAGCATTGTTGTAAATAGAAGCATTTAAAAGGAGCGTGGAATTATGGCGAATTCTTTTGCAGGAATAGAAATTGGAAAAAGAAGCCTTATGGCTCATTCAACTCAGATTCAGACTGCCGGCCACAATATTTCAAATGCGGATACAGAAGGCTATTCTAGGCAGCGTGTCATTGTAAAATCCTTTGAGCCTATTTACCGTCCTGACTTGGAGCGCGCGATGGTTCCAGGTCAGATAGGACAGGGCTGCGATGTTGAAAGCATAAACAGAATAAAAGACGAGCTTTTGGAAAGCCGCATTGTTGAGCAGAAGAATGTTGAGTCTTACTGGGAAACACGCGACAAATATTATTCAATGATTGAATCTGTTTACAATGAGCCTAATGATGTTTCTGTAAGAACAAACATGGATAAGTTCTGGCAGGGCTGGCAGGAACTTTCTACTTATCCTGAAAGCGATGCGGCTCGTCTTGCTGTTGTTGTGCGCGGACAGACTTTGACAAATTCAATTCAGCAGCAGTACAAAAGTCTGCGTGGAATTGGAGACCAGATAAACGGCGACATTGAGGCTGTTGTAAAGCAGGTGAATGATCTTTCGCGCCAGATTGCTTCTGTAAACTGTGAAATTGTAAGGAGCAAAGGTCTTGGGGACAATCCGAATGATCTTATGGACCGCCGCGATTTGCTTGTTGAAAAACTTTCATCTCTTATTAATGTTACTGTTACTCAAAAAGATCCTGATGAATTTATGGTTCATACAGACGGGCAGATTATTGTCCAAGGAAGCCTTGCGCGTCAGATAGAAAATGTCGGTCAGCTTGACAATAACGGCTATGGAAAACTTATGTGGTCTGATACAAAGCTTGACGCAGAGTTTCATGGCGGAACACTCGGAGCTTTGGTAGAGCTTCGCGACAAGGATATCCGCACAGAAATTCAGTCTTTAAATACAATGGCTCTTAACTTTGCAGATTTGGTGAATGATGTTCACCGGAATGCCATTGGAAAGAACAATACAACAGGTTTGGATTTTTTTGTTCAGCATGATTTTGTGGAAAACGTAAACGGAAACTATGACAGAAATGGCGATGGTGTGGAAGACACTTCGTATATTTTCCGCATGACAGGAACAAATGCGCTTAAGATGCAGGAGCAGATTGGTCTTTCTGGAACAATGACAATTAACGGCGCAAGTGGAAATATTGATGTTGCTTATTTTTCAACAGACACAGTTGAAGATGTTATTAACAGAATCAATGATTCCAACGGAGAGGTAAAGGCTTATCTTGACAGAAACAGTTGTCTTGTTTTAAAAGCAACTTCTTCTAAAGGAATGGAAAATCCTGATTTTGTTATCCGCCATGTTGAAGATTCTGGAATGTTTCTTACGGGGTATTCAGGGATTTTGCAGGGAAGCGGCGCGGACAATGCTTATGACTTTAACCGTGCGAATGCGGTTGATGTTCTTGCAGGAGCGCAGTTTTCGGTTTCTCCAGTTTTGAATCCGTCTGCATATATCGAAGTAAACGGACTTATTCAGAATGATGTTTCAAGCGTGGCAGCCGCATTTAAAAATTCCCAGGGATTCGCAGAGCCTAGCGATGGAAGAGCGGCAGTGGAAATGGCTGCAATCAGAAATACAAAAATAATGATTGGAAGCCAGCGCACATTTGATGATTATTTTGCTGATACTATAACCAACGTTGGGTTAAAAGGTGAGCAGGCGCAAAATCAGCTTGCAACTCAAAACAAAATAATGGGTGACTTAAGGGATTTGCGCGACAGTATTTCTGGTGTAAACATTGATGAAGAGCTTGCCGATATAATAAAGTTTCAGCATGGATATAATGTTGCTGCAAAATTTATTTCGGTGCAGGATGAGCTTCTTGATACGTTGATTAACCGTCTTGGAGTTTAAGTTATTTTAGAAACGAGGTAGAATATGCATAGAATCAGCTCACAATTTAATAATACAGATACCCAGTATCAGCTTAGAAAACAGGAAGTGAATCAGGCAATAAAGAACCGCCAGATTGGAACTCAAAGCAGAATCGGAAGCCTTCGTGATGATCCGATTGCGGCTGGACATCTTGTGCGTTATCAGTCTTACTTGGGACGTGTGAATCAGTTTGAAAAAAATGCGCAGACTCTTGCGGATCAGATGAATGTCAGGGAAGGCTATATAAATCAGAATTTGCAGATTATGCACCGTGTCAGAGAACTTGCTATTACTGGAGCAAACGGAACCTATACTGGAGATGACTTGAAAAACATGGCTGTTGAAGTCAATGAGCTTTTAAAGGAAATGATTCAGAATGCAAATGCTGTAGGTCCGGACGGCAACAGTCTTTTTGCCGGAACAAGAACAAAGGGCGCGGCTTTCGATGTTGTAATGGGAAATATTCCAGGCTCCGATGAGGCTCTTATTGAAAAAGTAAATTACAAGGGAAACAACGGAATTAATAAAATCGAAGTTGATGAAAACGCTTATCTTCAGATTGACAACAGCGGAACAAAAACATTTTGGGCAGAACCACAGCATCTTATAGGGCAACGTGATTTGACATCTTGGCAGGCGCTGGAAGATTCTGTTATAAATATTGACGGTGCAGATATTACTATAAAATCTGGCGACAATGTTTATGCTGTTGCTGCAAAAATTAACAATTCTGGAATTGCGGTAAAAGCTTCAATAGATCCTGTTTCCCAAGGACTTTCGCTTTCTACTACAGATTCTCATCAGGTTTGGATGGAAGATAAAACTGGCAGCGCATTGGCAGACATGGGAATGATTGAAGATTCAAGCCAGTTTCCGCCTTACAATGTGAACACTTCCGCTGTAAAAGTTTCCGGTGGCTCTTTGTTTGATGCTGTTATTGCCCTGCGTGATTCTATGCTCAAGGGAGACCAAGAGTCAATTGGAAGCCGCGTGATTGGAACTCTTGACTATGGAATCAACAATCTTACAACTCGCCTTGCAAAGTCAGGAAGCGACTATGAGCGTGCAATGAATAATGTTGAGCGTTCAAAGACAAACAATGTGAATGTTACTCAGCTTGTAAGCAGAGAAGGTGATATTGATTTGACAGAAGCCATAACAGATTTAAAGATGATGGAATATGTCAACCAGGCAACAATGAGCAATGCTGGAAAAATGTATTCAAGCACTCTGCTCAATTATATGCGCTAGGATTTTAGTATTTAAAAATATTCATAGGATTATTTATGCTGGTAGAAACAAAAACTAAAGGTTGTGTTGAAATTTCCAACGATAGGTTGATTTCTATACCTTCTGGGCTTTTTGGCTTTGAAGAATATACGGATTTTGCTCTTGTGGACAGTGAGTATGAGCCGCTTATGTGGCTTCAGTCACTTCAGGAAAAAAATCTTGCGTTTCTTTTAATAGATCCGTTTTTAATTACAGATGATTATGAAGCTGAAATTGATGACAACGAGCTTTTAAAAATCGGCATAAAAGATCCTGCTGATGTAATGGTTCTTACAATTGTAACTGTTCCTGATGATGGCAGCGCGGTAACTGCGAATTTCCAGGGACCTCTTATAATTAACAAGAAAAATCATCAGTGTATGCAGGCTATTCTTGACGGCTCAAAGTACACAACAAAGCACAATATTCTTGAAGCATTAAAACGAAAGGAGGCAAAATAATGCTTATCCTTTCAAGAAAAATAGATCAAAAAATCCGTATAGGAGACGATATTGTTATTACGCTGATAGATGTGAAAGGCGATCAAGTGAAAATCGGTGTGGAAGCTCCTAGCAATGTAAAAGTTTACCGGCAGGAAGTTTTTGAAGCAATCCAGTCGGAAAACAAAGCCGCTGCCTCGCAGATTTCAATGGAGCGCCTAGGAAAACTTTTTGGCTGATTTTTTTTTGTTAGAAAAATATTAGTTTTTGTTTTTTGATTCAAGGACTATTTCAGCTTCGCTTTTTCTTACATACAGCGGACCGTCATAGTCTTTTAATGGTTCTTTCTTTTCCGCAATCATTTTTTCTGCAATTTCAAAGAGACTTTCGCAGCAGTCATTTTCCGGACAAAAGCAATGAAGGGAATATAGCGGTGTTATTTCGTTTGTCCGCTCGACAAATGTTTTTGCTCCAGGTCCGCAAACAAGAACAGAACTTTCCGCGTCAATTTGTTTTAAGATTTCTTCAATTCCTGAATCTTCTTCGTTTCTGATTTTTTCACCGCGTATATAGAATGAATAGAAAAACTCATCTTCTTTTGCTTCTATTACAGGAAGAACTGTTTCAATCGCTTTTTTATAAGGCCAAGAGTATGCTTCCAAGGAAGGAATTCCATAAAGCGGAACATTGTCTGAAAGAGTGATTGCCTTGAGCGCGCTAAGACCAAGCCTGAGTCCTGTAAAACTTCCTGGTCCAAGCGTAACGGTTGTGTAGTCAAGGTCTTTTGCAGAAAGTCCTGCTTCTTTCATTACATAGTCAATTGCAGGAAGAAGCTTTTCAGATTGCTTCATTCCAATATCGAGTGTAAGTTTTATTGTGTTGCCTTCATTTTTTGCGGCTACAGAAAGTTTTGTAACTGCGCAGTCTATTGCAAGAGCTTTCATTTTATTCCTCGTTCCAGTCGATTTTTCCGTTGTTCCAGTTTTCAATTTTTATTTTACGGCTTCCGTCTTCCTGCGGTGTTATTTCAACAAGGATAGACTTTTTGGGAAGCTCTTTTTTTACTTTTTCACTCCATTCAATTATGCAGACTCCGTTTCCGTAGAGCATATCTTCAACACCCAGGTTTACAAAGTCTTCTTCGCCTTCAAGTCTATAAACGTCCATGTGGTATAAAGGCATTTTTTCACCTTCGTATTCACTTACGAGGCAGAATGTGGGGCTTGTTATATTGTCTTTTACTCCAAGGGATTTTGCGATTCCTTTTGTTATTGTGGTTTTTCCGGCTGCGAGAGTTCCAGTCATTGCAAGAATGTCGCCTGGCTTTAAAAGAGAGCCGATTTTTTCTCCCAGTGAGATTGTTTCAATTGAAGACTTTGTGTGGAAAATCATTTTTTACCCGATGCCATTAAACTTGCGGAAGAGAACCTTCCTGCGCCATTTTATCAATAAGAGCCTTGATTGCTTTTGTTATAGGAATAACAGGATAGTCAAGCTTAGCCGGAAGCGGATCAAGCTCAACTGTTCTTATTCCAAGTGGATTTGTTTCTACAGTAAAACTTATTGGTATTGAAATAATTGAAGACAAAACTTCTACTTTTGCAATCGCCTTGTAGTGATGAATGTAGTAAATGTATCCGTCTTCTTTTTGTATCGAATTTATTTCTAAAACTTTCATAATGCAATCAAATTCCAAGCTCAAAAATAATCATAAATCGCAGCATAAATATCATTTCTTGCAGCTATATTAATATCGGTAAATTTAATGTACAGCACAAATGTTTTTTCATCCACGGATTTTTTTGACTTTATAATAAGACCTTGCGCCTGATGCTCAATGATTCCAGGAAGCTTAAAGTAAAGCTGAATGTACTGATTCTTTGAAATTGGAAGCCCGCATGAAATTTTGCATCCGCCTGCGGAAATATCAATAAATGTTCCCGTGTACTTTTTTTGCTGAACTTCAAATTTTGTTTTTCGTCCGGATTTTACTTCCTTTACTGCGGAAAAAAGACATTCAATGGTTGTTCCCTGCCGCTTTGTCATCCGCTTTTGGATTAGTTTTAGTGTTGAAGAATGCGTTATAAGAAGAAGTTCTTTTCCGTTTGGAATGTCTTCGTAGCGTGCCGCTATTACAACGCATTGGTAAAGCATTCCTGTTGCAGAAGAAAAATTTATCATAAACTTTGAAAGAGGCTTTGGCTTAAAATTTTTTAGTTCTGCGGAAATTTCTACATAAAAACCTTCCGGCGTATTCTTTTGAACTGTCGCGTCATGTGGAATGTGTTTTTCATCTAAAACTCTTATTTGCTGCCCGGGTCTTAAATATTTTGTGGAAGTTATGGAATGTTTTCTGTCGTAAAGTTTTTCGAGCTTATACCTTAATGAAAACAAAACTGAAATTTTTTCTTCGTTCCGCGGATTTTGCAAATTCATTCTTTGAAATTCGGATTTAAAAAGATTTTGCATTTCATTTTTTGAGCGGTAAGAAAACTGAATGTTGCGCGCATGATGTGTTTTGCAGATGCTCCATAACAGTTTTTTTTCTATGCTGTCAAGGTTTGCCTCATGCGCAATTTTTCTTACATCTGAAAATTTTGTTTCTCTGTTCTTGTTTGCTTCAATCCATTGTTTTGATTTTATAAACGCCTTGTATTTTAAATATAAAAAATACAAAACTGCAAGAATTATAGCTGCAACAACAAAAAAAGCGACAAAAGAATATACGAATCCGCTTGAAGCAAGACGTGCTTCAATAGGTGAGCCTGTGTCCATGATATTTACTTTTTAAGGCCGTCCTCTATAGCCTTTGCAATAAGCTCAAGACGCGGCGCAATTTCGTATTCGCACAAGTCTCCTGAAGTTACAGTGTCTTTTGTTTCAAGTGACTGCTCAAAATCCGCTGCAAGCGGCGCAAACTCTTCAAAAAATTCTGTAACGCTTTTTCCGTCTATTACAATGCTTGAATATACTTCCGGGAACAATGCGCTCAAAGCCGCTGTGTGGCAAAAGTCGTCAATTGCTTCTGCAAGCTCAGCTATTACAGTGTTTGCCTCTTTGTCTTTTCCGCCTTGAAGCGCGACCGGAACTTCTGGAAGCTTTTTTGCAAGCGAAGAAAATTTGTCTTTTGATTTTCCAAGGGAATCGATTACGTCCTGTTTGCTTAAAACTGTAAGCTCGATTTTTGTATTTTCTTCAAGCGGAGTTTTTGAGGCATTATCAAAATCATCTGCTAGAACTTTTTTTCCGTTAAGAAAAATGCCGATTGTTGTGGCCTCGCTTTTTTCTGCTTCTTTTTCAAATGACTTTAAAACTTCGCCGACTGTTTTTTCATCTTCAAGCGTAATGTCTATTTTTTCACCGTTTACAAAAAGTTCCATGATTTTCTCCTATCTGTTTCTGCCGTTATTTTGATTTGAAAAATTCTGCATTGTGGACTGCTGGCTTTCAAGGCTGTTCAGCGTGCCTTCCATGTTTGCGTATTTCCGTTTAAGTTCAGCTTCTTTTCTGTCCAGCTGGGTCTGAAGCCGTGTGATTTTTGAATTTGAATTTTTTATCTGCGTTTCAAGCGAATTTGTTTTTGAAGAAATTATCCCGCCTGACTGAACCCAGGAAGTAAGCTGCCTGTCAATCTTGTATCCGATTCCATCGTCAATAACCAAGTCTCCGTCAGAATCGTAGCCAAACAAATTTTTTATTTGATTCAAATTTGACTTTAAGCTTTCGTCAAGTTTTTTTTCATCAACTTCAAGATATCCGCGCATCTGAGAAGGACTGTAGCCTCTTGCGCCTCCGCTTGCATTTGTAGAAACACCAATCTGCGAAAGCATTGTAACGGACGCGTCATCAGAAAATCTGTAGTTTGAAGAAACAATCTGCTGCAAGGATGATTTTCCGTTTGTGAGAGTAAACTCTCCCTGAAACATTCCAAGACGCTCGTATGCTTTGTCCTGCTCATCAGAAGAAAGGTAGTCAAGCTCGGAAACAATTTCAGGCTTGTTAATAGAAAGAATATTCATTTCTGCAATTGCCTGATTGTATTTGCCCACAAAAGTTATAATCGCATCCTTTGCGGATTCTGTGTCCGGCTCAATTTTTATGTTCGCGGGCTTTTCCGTTTTTTCATGGACGTGAAGGGTAACATTTGGAACTATGTCGTCAATGTCGTTTGTCGGGCGGCTTATTGTAATTCCTTCATATTTTAGCTTTGCGTCCTGCGCAGTTGAAATTGCGTTCTTAGGCTCAAATCCAAGCGATTTTTTTTCGTCAAAACAGAGCGGGGCAGTCATTGAAATTTCTTTGCCCGTATTTGAATTTCTTACAACAAGCGACTGTGCGTTTGGAAAGTCTGAAAGGCTCACGGAAACTTTTGTTTTTCCGCTTGAATCCTTTGTAAAATACTTTGAATCAACTGGCTTTTCGTTTCCGTCCGAATCCTTTATAAAAAATACTTGGCTGCTTGAAATTTCAACAGGCTTGGATTTTTGTTCCTGCTGTTCTTGCGCAGGCGGAAGTGTAGAATCGCTTGTGTTGTTGAATACGCTGATTCCTTCATAAGTAACGCTCAGCGGAGCCGGAAGCTCAAGGCTTTCTTTTGGAAGCTGGACAGTTTCTTCTGTTATGTCCTGAACTTTTTTTTCTGTAAAAGAGAATTCTATTTTTCCAGAGCTGCTTTTTCTTATCAAAGACGGAAAATCAAGTTCAAATCCGCCTCTTGGTTCTATTGTAATGTCGTTTCCTCTTGCTTTGACATTGTTTTTTGAGATTGCCGGAATATTTTCCTGGTGGATTTCGTCTTTTGTTTCCGGCGTTTTTGCAGAAAGTGAAGAATATTTTAAAGTTGTGGTTTCAGATTTTGCAGAAGAAATCATGCCGGTTTTTTTTGCAAAGTCAAGTGCTTGTTTTTCAAATACAAGGCGATTTTCTGCGCCTGTCCTTAAACTTTCAATTAAAAGTGATTTTTTATTTGCGCTTACACCAATCAGGCTTGCTTTTATCGTGTCGTTTCCGCGGCGGTTCAAGGCAGTAACAAAGTCATTGAGTTTTCCGCCTTTCCAGTTAAAGTCGATTTTTTTTTCTCCGACGGAATAAGTGTATTTTCCCGGAGCTACTTGCATATCGCTGTCTATTTCTTCGCTTAAAAATCTGTCTGATGCGGCAGGCTGAAGAACTTCTATTTTAAATGAGCCGAATTCCGCTTCGCGTCCTGCGTCTGCTGTTACTGCATATTCTTCCGAAGAAGATGAAAGTCTGTTGCTGAATGGATTTTCAAAAGAGTAGAGGCTTTTTACACTGTCGCGCAGAGAAGACATTTTCTGATTGACTCCACGCCAGGCGTCCTGCTGCTTTTTATACGTCTCAAGATTGGACTCCTCACGCTTTAAAGGAATCCGTTCGACTTCCATTAAGGATTCAACGAGATCATTTGTTTTGTATTTGTCGCTTACGCCTGGTATGTTCAGTCCGTCTGCCATTAAATCATTTCATCAAAAAGTACACCGATGGCATGTTTCATTCTTGCCTGAATTCTCTGTATATCTTTTGACGGTATTTCCCGGATAATTTCGTTTGTTGATGCGTCTACAACTGTTACAACAACTCTGTTAAGTTCGTCATTTACATTGAAATGCAGTTTGTGGCCTGTAACAATGTCAGAAAGACGCTGAAGTTCCTGCACTGACGCTTCCAAATCTGCCTGGTTCGCCTCAAAGTTTTGAAGAACTTCCGAAGCTGAATTTGGCAAAGTTCCTTTTACAGAAACCTTTGCTTCTCCTTTTTGCGGAGAGAAAGCGTTGTAGACTTTCTGGCCATCCATTGCCATTGTCTGACCATTCATACTGATTGTATTCATGGACATTTCCTCCTGAAAAATAAAAAAGAAGAGAGGGGAAGGGGGCGCACCCCTCCTCGCTCTTACGTGCTTGCTGCCTAAAAGAAGACATCCAGATTTCTCTTATTCAGAAAACACGGTTACAGCTTGCGCCGTTATTTTTAATACTACTGAAGCAAAGCCAATACGTTCTGAGACTGGCTGTTTGCCTGAGCAAGCATTGCTGTTCCTGACTGAGCAAGAATAGAATTCTTTGTGTATTCAACCATTTCAGCAGCCATGTCAGTGTCGCGGATTCCTGATTCTGCGCCCTGCATATTTTCTGCTGCAACGGCGATACCGTTAGAAGCCATTTCAAAGCGGTTCTGGTATGCGCCAAGGTCTGCTCTCTGGCGTGAAACTGATTTAAGAGCTGCGTCAATTGCTCCGATAGCCATGTTAGCTGTATCTGGAGTAGAGATGCTTATCTGTTCGTCAGTACCCTGAGTTCCCTTAAGACCAAGAGACTGTGCTGTCATTGTTCCAATGAAAGCTGTTACTCTCTGATCCATGTTAGCGCCAACCTGGAATGTCATTACATTGTTTGTTACAGAATTCTCTGCAAAACGTCCTGTAAGAAGGTTCATTCCATTGAACTGAGCCTGTGAAGCAATGCGATCTACTTCTGCTACAAGCTGAGAAACTTCAACCTGAATCTGCATGCGGTCTTCATCGCTGTAGATTCCGTTTGCAGACTGAACTGAAAGCTCGCGGATTCTCTGAAGAATGTCTGTAGTTTCCTGCAAGTATCCTTCTGTTGCCTGAATGAAAGAAACTCCGTTCTGAATGTTTCTGTTAGCCTGGTTGAGTCCGCGGATCTGGCTGCGCATCTTTTCAGATACTGCAAGTCCTGAAGCGTCGTCTCCAGCGCGGTTGATTTTTTCGCCTGAGCTAAGTTTTTCAATGTTGCCCATCAACTGGGAATTAGAAACTCCCAATGTGCGGTTTGCAAACATTGAGCTCATGTTGTGATTAATGACCATAATAATGTCCTCCATGAATCGTACATAATGCATCATGCAAAATGCCCGTCTGTAAAGGCTTTCTGCTGGTTTTTGCGCCCCCGGCAGAAGTTTTAGACCTTGTACAGCAGGAACCGTTGCTTTTATTTCCCTTGTAAAAAATTTAAGCAACCGTCTATGCTGTTACAGACAATCATGGAAAACAGAATTTTCAAAGATCGGCTTCTAAAACAAAGCAAAGCCGTGTCTAAAAGCACAGCTGTTTTTGCGGGAAAGATTCAAAAAGAAAGCAAAGTTGAAGTGTAAATCAAACCTGCAAACGGCAAAGAGCATAGAAAAGTCCATGCTCTTTGTATTCAGTATATCACACTATTGGAGTAAAGACAAGACGCTTTGTGACTGGCTGTTAGCCTGAGCGAGCATTGCAATTCCAGACTGTGACAATACCTGGTTCTTGGTGAATTCTACCATCGCAGAAGCCATGTCTGTATCGCGGATTCTTGATTCAGATGCCTGTGTATTTTCTGCGGCAATATCAAGTCCCTTTACAGCATAGTCAAGGCGGTTCTGGTATGCGCCAAGGTCTGCTCTCTGCTTGTTGATGATTTTTAGAGCTTCATCAAGAGTTCCGATTGCGCGGTTGGCATCACTTGGAGCCGCAATTGTCATAACTTCTTCAGTTCCAATTTCTCTCATTCCGAGAGCAGCAGCTGTCATAGTTCCGATGAAAACAGACATACGCTGGTCCATGTTTGCGCCGATGTGGAGCCACATAGAAGCTGTAGGAGTGTTTTCTCCAGTAGCCTGTGCAAATCTTCCTGTGAGCATATTCATACCGTTGAACTGCGCCTGAGAAGCGATGCGGTCTACTTCTGCTACGAGCTGGCTTACTTCAACCTGAATCTGCATTCTGTCTTCATCTGAATAAATTCCGTTTGAAGCCTGAACTGCAAGTTCGCGGATGCGCTGAACGATGTCTGTAGTTTCCTGCAAATATCCTTCAGTTGTCTGAATGAAGCTGATTCCGTTTGCTGCGTTTCTTGAAGCCTGGTTCAATCCGCGGATCTGAGATCTCATTTTTTCAGAAACTGCAAGTCCTGAAGCGTCGTCTCCCGCGCGGTTGATTTTCTGGCCAGAAGAAAGTTTCTCCATGTCCTTTGTGAGTGAACCCTGGGTTACTCCTAAAGAACGGTTTGAAAACATTGCGGACATGTTGTGGTTGATGACCATATTTTTCCTCCATGGAATTATAAAGACCAAATCCTTTCGGTCTAAAATTGTAAAAGACTACATCTGTATTACAAGGCTACATCTGCAATCTTTTACATTGAATAGCCTGGCTGATGTCTTCTACGAAGTTGAACAGCCATGGTTTTTCAATATGATTATCGGCATAACGGAGGCTTGACTTTAGCGTTTTTTTTTAATTTTTTATGATTTTTTTTAGAATTTCCGCGGAATTCTTGTAGGTGTACTTTTCAAGAATTGGTTCCGGGGATTCTGTCTTTTCCTTTAGAAGGTTGTTTAAATTGCAGTCCGTGTTGTTCCATTCAATGTAATGGGCGGAATTTCCGTATATTTCAGGAAGGCTTGCTGACTTTGAGATTATTATTTTTGCTTTGCAGGAAAGGGCTTCGAGCGGCGGAATTCCAAATCCTTCATAATAAGAAGGAAAAACAAACGCCTTGCAGTTTTCCATCAGCGATTTTACATGACCGTCTGTTACATAGCCTAAAAGCGTTACGTTTGGAAGGCTCTGCAGGTCTTCAAGCTCCTTTGGAACAAGTCCGGATATTGCCTTTCCGGAAACCGCAAATTTTTCCTCTGGATTTTTTTTTGCGTAAGATGCAATCCATTTTAAATTCTTTCGCTTTGAAAGGCTTCCGAGTGTAAAGTAAAATCCGCCTTTTTCAAGCTTGGGAAACTTTTCAAATATTGAATTGTCAGGTTCTATTGACTTAAAGTGATCCCAGCCGTTCGGAATAATTTCTATTATCTGTGGTGAAACTTTGTATGCCTTTAGAATCCGCTCTTTGCTGAACTGTGAAACTGTTATGATTTTTTTTGCGTTTTTTGCGATGTTCCAGTAACTTAAGCGGCAGTAAAGCCTGATTAGCTTGTCCTTAAATGTTTTAAAGTCCTGTGGAAAATCCTTTGCATAAATGTCATGTATAAAAGAAATTCCGCAGTTTTTTCCAAGCGGAGCAGTGTTTGAAAAGTTAAGTCCGGTTGCCTTTAATTTTTTGCAGGCCAAAGAAAAAGTTCCCATGTCCCAAAATGGAAAGCTCTTAATACTTTTTTTTGACACGATGATTTTAATGTTTTTGTATTCTGGAACTGACTTTGCGTTCGCAGGAGCATAGAGCGCAATATTGTCTTCTTTTGAAACAATCAAGTCCAGCTGCCTGCAAGTTTCCCAAGCGAATCTTTCAATTCCTGTGAGGTTTCTGCAAAGAAAGTTTCCGTTTATTAAAATCATCTTTAAACCTTAGTCGCGAGAATACAAATCTCTTGTGTAGACTTTTTCCTTTACGTCTGCAAGTTCAGGAGACATTCTGTTTGAAATAATTACATCGCAGTCTTTCTTGAATTCCGCGAGGTCTTTTACTACTTTTGAGCCGAAAAATTCATCTTCCTTATAGGATGGCTCGTAAACAACTACAGGAATTCCTTTTGCCTTTACGCGCTTCATGATTCCCTGAATTGAACTTTGTCGGAAATTGTCGCTGTTCGCTTTCATTGTAAGGCGGAAAACTCCCACAACTTTTGGCTTTTTTGCGATAATCTGGTCTGCGATAAAGTCCTTGCGTGTTGAATTTGAATCTACAATCGCATGGATTAAATTCTGTGGAACATCCTTGTAGTTTGCAAGAAGCTGCTTTGTGTCCTTTGGAAGACAATAACCGCCGTAGCCAAACGAAGGATTGTTGTAGAAGTCTCCGATTCTTGGATCCAGACAGATTCCTTCTATAATAGACTTTGTGTCCAGTCCGCGTACTTCCGCATAAGTGTCCAGCTCGTTGAAATATGCGACTCTCAAGGCAAGATATGTGTTTGCAAAAAGCTTGATTGCCTCTGCTTCTGTGCAGTTTGGATAAAGAATCTTTATGTCTTCTTTTATTGCGCCTTCTTTTAAAAGGGATGCGAACAGTTCTGCTTTTTCCTTTAGTTCCGGCTGTTCTTTTGGAAAGCTTACAACGATTCTTGACGGATAAAGGTTGTCATAAAGCGCATGTCCTTCACGAAGAAATTCCGGGGAAAACAGAAGATTCTTTATTCCCATTTCCGCGCGGATTTTTTCAGTATAGCCGACTGGAATTGTGGATTTTATTACAACTGTTGCTTCAGGATTTATTTCTTTTACAAGCTTTAGAACCGCTTCAACAGAAGATGTGTCAAAGTAGTTTTTTTCCGGGTCGTAGTTTGTTGGAGTTGAGATGATGATAAAGTCAGCGTCATTATAGGCAAGTTTTGCGTCTGTTGTGGCCGTAAGGTTGAGTTTTTTATTCGCAAGGTATTCTTCAATTTCCTTGTCAACGATTGGAGATTTTTTGCTGTTTATTAAGTCAACTTTAGCCTGAATTATATCTGTTGCGAAAACTTCATTGTGCTGTGAAAGCAAAATTGCGTTTGAAAGTCCTACGTATCCTGTTCCTGCTACTGCTATTTTCATTCTTTCCTCCAAAAATAAGCAAGGTTTAATAGGCAAAAAAAAAGACCTTAGAAAACCTAAGGCCCGAGAGCGGCAGAAGGGAGTCGAACCCTCGTCTCCAGCTTGGAAGGCTGGGGTAATAAGCCGTTATACGACTGCCGCATTGCTTATGTTTGATATATTATATTTTATGAAAAAAAATGTCAACAGGAAAATGATGAATTTGCAATTATTTTTTAAGAATGTTTTGCCGTATGGATCTGTATGTTTGTATCAACTGATTCAGGGACTTGCACAGTCGTTTCTTGTGCGTCTTCCGATGTCGTACATTATGTCTGTTCAGCCGGATGCCAGCCTTTCAATGATTGGTCTTGCCGCTCCTACAGCAACAGTCTTTGGAATCGTCTTGAATCTTGTGTTCTTTATTTTTTACCAGAAAAAACTTAATATAAAAGGAAATGAAAACAAAGAAAACTGAACTTTTTTCCATTGCGCTTTTCCTGCTTTTATTTCTGAACGGAATCTGTCTTTATGCGGAAGATGAAGTGCGCCATAATCCCTGGTCGCTCATAATCTACCGACCCGAAAACAGCTGGCAGATAAACGAAACCCGTTGCTACTTGAAGCTCGAAGACGCGGAAACCGGCGAAGATGTAACTTACACAAAATCCAAGGCGAACTATTCCTGGGTCAGCGAGCCAAATAAAGGAATCCCTTATGAGCGTAACTATTATCTTTGCGGCGGAATGGCAATGCATCTTCTTTTAAAGAAAGGAAGCTATAAAATCAGTTTTTACACACCCAAGGAAAAAATTTCTGCGCAAGGACTTTCCAAGGAGCTTTTGAAAAAAGACTGGAATTCAAACATTTTTTTGTACGACACAGAAAATCCTGCGAAAGTAATCTTTGTAAGCCCCACCGCCAATGAAAACGGCTTCTATGATGGCGGGTGGCACATTGACCACAAAGCCCCGAAGTTCTTCAGGTTCACCAAGCCGGAAAGAGAGTAAGGTGAAATTGTCAAAAATTGTGCTATTATATTAACGGATGTTTTCTATGTCTGAAAGATTTGAATTGCCAACCGCAGGAGAAATTCTTACAGAGGAATTTCTTGAGCCATTAAATATCACGCCTTATAGACTTTCAAAAGATTTAGGTGTTTCGTCTAGCACAGTTTTAGATTTAGTTCACGGAAAACGAAAGATAACTGTAGAAATGTCTTTGCGCCTTGCAAAATATTTTGGGACAACCTCAAAATTTTGGCTTAATTTGCAGAATGAGCTGGATCTGCGAGAGGCTGAAATCAGACTGGAAAAAGATTTGAAAAAAATCCCAGCTTGCAAGCAGATTGCATAGCGTTTTATACTTTTATTTCTATCCTTGCACCGAATGGCAGGAACGCAAGCTTTACGAGCTTAAAGCACTGAAGTCCAAGCGGAATTCCGATGATTGTGCAGCACAAAAGAACTCCTGCCGCCAAATATCCAATCGCAAGCTCAAGACCGCCAAAGACAGCCCAAAGAATGTTCAGCAAGAGTGAGCTTGTTTTTGTTCCAAGCAAAATATTTTTTCCGAATGGAAAGAACGAAACGCAGGACAGCTTAAGGCACTGAATTCCCACTGGAATGCCGATAATTGTAATGCACCAAATCAAGCCTATTGCTAGCCAGGCAAGCCCGGAAATAAATCCGCAGAGTATGAACCATACAATATTTCCAAGGAATCTAAAAAAATCCATAAAAATCTCCTTTTCTATTTTATGCGCTTATTATTTTTCCGTCGGAAATCTTTATAACGTGGTCTGCCATGTTCACGATTTTTGCATCGTGCGTTGAAAAAATAAATGTTGTTTCAAGCTCTTTGTTCAGGGTTTTCATAAGCTCAAGAATCTGGTCTCCGTTTTTTGAGTCTAAGTTTGCGGTAGGTTCGTCGGCAAGAATCACCGGAGCCTTTGTGGCCAGCGCGCGCGCAATTGCCACCCTTTGCCTTTGTCCGCCTGAAAGCTCAGATGGCTTGTGGTTTTTCCATGCGGAAAGTCCGACTGTTTCAATCAGAAAGTCAATCCATTCGTCAAGCTCTTTCTTGCCCATGGTTTCTGTCGCAAATGAAGATCCAAGCGTAAGCGGAAGCTCCACATTTTCCCTTACATTCAAAACTGGAATTAAATTGAATGTCTGAAAAATAAATCCGAGGTTTTTTCTTCTAAGAACTGTGAGCTTTTTGTCCAATACGGCAGAAAGCTTTGTGTCCGCGGAAAGCTTGGTTTGCGCGTAGATATCGTTTCCGTTTAAAAGCAAAGAGCCGGAAGTTGGAAGGTCAATAAGCCCTATTATGTTCAGAAGCGTGGACTTTCCTGAGCCGGACGAACCGGAAATCGCCGCGAATTCACCTTTCTTTATTGAAAAAGAAGCCTTGTCCACGGCTTTTACAATAACTTTGTCCATCTTGTAGTTTTTGGAAATATCTTTAAGCTCAATCAGATTCATGGCGACAGTATAGCAGACTTAATCATAAAGTTCCACAGGAATTTTTTAATGCTTATGCGCTTGCCAGCGGTGCTTGCGGCTGTTCATCATTAGGCTTCCGGCATCCATATACACTGCCTGCGAAATTGTGAAATTAAGTTTATTTTAGTTCAGTTTTAAGTTGATTTCGATTTGAAATTAAGTTGATTTCTGTTTGATTTTAACTTAATTTCATTTTGTTTTTAACTTAATTTCACTTTGATTTTAACTTAATTTTGTTTTGATTTTAACTTAATTTCACTTTAAAATTAACTTGATTTTACTTGTATCTCAATTTAATTTTTCAGTTAAATCAATTTTATTTTAGAGAGCATCAAGTAGTTGGTGTATGCACCGAAAATCTCTAGCGGCTCTGTTTCTATGCTTGCTGAATGCTTATGCGCTCCAGGACAAACGCATTATAAATATTCAGCATAAAACTGGCTTTCATACACGGTTTCCTTGTTCAAAATCGCGCAATAATGCGTTTGCACTGTTATGCACTCAGTTCGTTATTGAGTAAAACTCTTTCAGTCGGTATAATCTGCGTATCTAGTTTGAATATTTTTATTCTATTTTATAGAGGTTATATTTATTATGGAAAACAAAGAAGTTCGGGTTCGTTATGCGCCTTCTCCTACGGGACTGCAGCATATCGGCGGTGTGCGTACTGCGCTTTTTAACTATCTTTTTGCAAGGTCTAAGGGCGGAAAATTCATTCTCCGCCTTGAGGATACAGACCGCACAAGATACGATGAAAAATATGTGAAGAATCTTTACGACACAATGGATTGGCTTGGAATCGACTGGGACGAAGGCGGCGACAAGGGCGGCGAGTACGGTCCTTATGTTCAGAGCGAAAGGTTCGAGCTTTACAAGAAGTATGCCCAGGAGCTTGTGGAAAAAGGCGAGGCTTACTATTGCTTCTGCGATTCAGAGCGTCTTGAGCGAATCCGAAAGATTCAGACAGAAAACAAAATGCCACCGGGATATGACAGAAACTGCCGCCACCTTACAGAAGAAGAAGTGAAGGCGAATCTTGCCGCCGGAAAACCTTACGTAATAAGGCTTAAAGTTCCTCTTGAAGGTGAAACAAAATTCACGGATCATCTTCTTGGCGACATTGTATGGAAGAACGAGGATATTTCCCCTGATCCGGTTCTTTTAAAAAGCGATGGATTTCCGACATATCACCTTGCGAATATCGTTGACGACCATTTGATGAAGATAAGCCATGTTATGCGCGCCCAGGAATGGATTCCTTCAACTCCGCTTCATGTTCAAATGTACAGGGCGTTCGGCTGGGAGCATCCTGAATTCTGCCACCTGCCAATGGTAAATGGTTCAGACGGAAAGAAACTTTCAAAACGCCACGGCTCGACTTCGCTTAACGAGTTCCGCGCAAGAGGCTACCTTCCGCAGGCGATTGTAAACTATGTGGCTCTTCTGGGCTGCTCTTATGAGGATGGACGTGACATCTACAGCCTTGATGAGCTTGCCGCGAACTTTAAGCTTGAGCATTTGAACAAGGCGCCTGCTGTTTTTGACTACAAGAAGCTTGAGTGGTACAACGGCCAGTATATCCGCGCTTTGTCTGACGAGGAGCTTTACAAGTGGACATTGCCGTTTATAACAGGAACTGGAGATGCTTCCCTTGAAATAAATCCTGAAAATCCGCAGCCTAAGCCAAAGGTAGGTCCTGAATATTCCGGTGTTGCGCTTGGAAGCGACGGCGAGCCTGTTTGCGTGGACTCTTCAATGAACATGGCGAGCGCAGATGTAAAGAAAAAGCTTCTGGAGCTTATGCCGCTTATAAAGGAACGCCTGCACTTTCTTACAGATGCCGCAGAAATGGTCCGCTTTATGTTTACAGAGCCTGCTGTTCCCGCAAAGTCTGAAATTATTCCAAAGAAGCTTGACGAGGCAAAGACAAAGGAAGTTCTTGAAAAGGCTAAGTCTTTTGTTTCTGAAATCTTCGGAATGAGCCACGATGACGCGGAAGCCCTTGCAAAGAAATATGCCGAGGAGCTTGGAATAAAACTTGGCGACTTTATGATGCCTGTGCGCATGGCCGTTACAGGAAGCCGCATTTCTCCGCCGCTGATTGGATCAATATGGATTCTTGGAAAAGAAAAAGCCTGCGAGCGCGTTGAAAAAACACTTGCAGCTTTCTAGGTTTTAGATTGCATACAGAACAGCCCGGACAAAAAATCCGGGCTGTTTTTTTTGTAATGCAAATCTATAAAATATATTGAACAGTTTGCGTTGGAGTATTTTTTATAAGCGTTTATTGCCACACGGATTGGAAAAATCCAAAGATTTTTCTACTAACAGGCAAGTAGTCTATTTTCACTGGGTAAATAACCTATTTACTCAAGGAAAATTCTTGTGTTTTAAGCTGGCATTACTTAAACCAATGCGGAAAAAAATCAATAAATTTTCGCTAAAAAGTTGTTTTTTGAAATTTATTCAGTATAATGTAAAATAGATTCTTAAAAAGTTTGTTATAACAGAGATTCCCGCATCAAGTACTAAAATGACAGAGAGATGAAAGGTCAAGCACATTATAAATAATTTAAGTGAAGTTTGCGCGAAGGAACGGTTCCTGAAAGCCAGTTTTATGCTGAATACATTTATAATGCGTTTGCCCTGAAAACTAATGTCCATACTATATAATTTTTTTTTATTTCGTGGTATAATATCGCTATTCTATTTTTTGGAGGAAATTTCTTATGGAGAAATTTTTCAAAATCAAGGAGAAAGGGTCTACTGTAAGCCGTGAAGTTGTTGGCGGTATCACAACTTTCCTTGCAATGTCTTATATTCTTGCCGTTAACCCTGGAATGCTGGGCTCAATTGCAGGAATGAATTTCGGCGGCGTGTTTACTGCGACTGCTGTTTCTGCCGCCGTTGCAACTCTTATAATGGCGTTCCTTGCGAATATGCCGGTTGCTCTTGCTTCCGGAATGGGGCTTAACGCGTTCTTTACTTACACAGTCTGTGGTCAGATGGGATGCTCTCCTTGGTTCGCTCTTACTGCTGTTTTGCTTGAAGGCGTTCTTTTTATTTTGCTTTCATTCTTCGGAGTGCGCGAAGCGATTATCAATTCAATTCCGGGAACAATGAAAAAAGCTGTCGCTGTTGGAATCGGACTTTTCATTGCGCTTATCGGACTTAACAATGCTGGAATCGTAACTTCTGCAAACGGAACAATCATCGGCTTCAATGCAATTGACTTGAGCCATGCTACTGCTCTTGTTGCAATCATCGGCCTTGTCATTACAGTTGTTCTTTACATTCTTAAAGTTCCTGGCGCAATTCTTATCGGCATTGCCGCTACAACTGTTATTGGAATTCCTTTTGGCGTTACAACAGTTCCAGACAACTTCAAGCCTGTTTCTGTTCCTAGCGCTCCGTTCCTCTTTAAGTTTGAATGGGCTGGAGTTCTTTCTCTTAAATTCTTCGGTGTTTTCTTTACTTTCTTGTTTACAGATATTTTCGATACAATCGGAACTTTAATGGGTGTTGCAGAGCAGGGAAATCTTGTTGACGAAAAAGGAAACATTCCGAAAGTAAAGGGCGCGCTTCTTGCTGATGCTGTTGGAACTGTAGCAGGCGCTTGTCTTGGAACTTCAACAGTAACTTCATTTGTTGAGTCTTCTTCTGGAGTTGCAGCAGGAGCTCGCACTGGTCTTGCTTCTGTAGTTACAGCGTTCTTCTTCCTTCTTGCTTTGTTTTTTACTCCTTTGTTCGCTCTTGTTCCTTCTTGCGCTACAGCTCCTGCCTTGATTTTTGTAGGCTTCCTCATGATGCAGTCTGTTTCTAAAATCAACTTCGCTGATATTACAGACGGAATCCCGGCATTTATTACAATCATGGTAATGCCGTTTGGTTATTCAATTTCAAAGGGAATCGCATTCGGAATGATTGCCTATGTAATTGCAAAAATTGCTGGAAAGAAAACAAAAGAAATTCCTGTTGTTACTTGGATTCTTGCGGTTGTATTCATTTTTGCGCTTGCAATAAAGGCTATATAATAAAAAGATTCCCATGTCGTTGCATGGAAATGACAGAAAAGTGCCTGTCATTTTTGTGTATTTCAACATAAATGACTGACATTGCTGTACTTGATATGGCAATCTTAAGTGCGCTCCAAAAGTCGGAAACAATTTTTGGGACGCACTTTTTTTTTTCGGAAATTTATGGTAAGTTTTTTGCATGAGCGAAGAAAAAGAAAAATATGTGCGTCCGACCTGGGATGAATACTTTATGGAAGTTGCGCGGACTATTGCAAAGCGTGCGACTTGCGACCGCGGAAGAAGCGGCTGTGTAATTGCAAAGGACAATCAGATTCTTGTTACAGGCTATGTCGGAAGTCCTGCAGGGCTTGCTCATTGCGATGAGGTCGGCCACTTGATGCGCAAAATGATTCATGCTGATGGCTCTGTTACCCAGCACTGCGTAAGGACAGTTCACGCCGAGCAGAATGCGATTTGTCAGGCTGCAAAAAGAGGAATTTCAATTGATGGAGCGACCGTTTACTGCAAAATGACTCCTTGCAGAACGTGTGCCATGCTTATCATAAACTGCGGAATAAAAAGGGTTGTCTGCGAAAAACATTACCATGATGAAGAAGATTCAATGAAAATGTTTGCCGAGGCTGGAATAAAAATTGAACACTTGGAAGATTCCGTTCAGACTTACGCCGATATGTAGAAACGTTAATTAGCCCAAATGTCGAGTTATGTTGCTTAATTTGCAAATTGAATGAGCTGGAAGAAAAAGAAAGCGGCAATATATGAGGCTATTCCAAAAGTATCTTTTTTGTGATTTTCGGGCTTGACCCGAAAATCTAAATGCATATATTGCAATTATTTAGAGATTGTTAACCGGCTTTGCCATGCAAACATCGCAGTATCAAGTACGACAATGACATTTAGAACTTATTAGACATCCCCATGATATTATTATACACTCAGGGCAAACGCATTATAAATAATTTAAGTAAAGTTTGCGCGAAGGAACGGCTTCTGGGGCAAAAACACTCTGATTGTTGCGACCTCGTGAGCAGGCAATTCTATAGTTACTTTGCAACAATCAGCGTGTAGCGCATTATTGCGCGATTTTGAACCAGGAAACCGTGCCTTGGAGCCAGTTTTATGCTGAATACATTTATAATGTGTTTGCCCTGATTATACACTTATGCTTCTTAAGTTTTCGCTTAGGCTAGGATTTCTGCATTCTCCGTCGTCAGTGTAGAGTTCGTATCGTGCGCCTTTTTCTGCGAAACTTATAGTTGTCAAATTTTCAAAGTCAATTTTTTCAACTGATTCTGCGTTGTCTGCAAGAGGCAGAATGTGTCCTTTTCGGATAAAAACAGCGACTTCATCTAGTGCAACGTGGACAAAGTTGTGTCCGGCTGGAATTATTTTTTCCTCGTAGCTTTCACTGTCCTTGAACTTTACAAGCTTCATTTCCTCAGGAAGATAAATGTGCCGTCCGGTTGCGTTCTGTTCATAGACTGGAGCAATCATAATGCTTTCTCCAATCATAATCTGGTCTTCTGTTCTTCTTGCGTCCTCGTCTTTTGACCAGATAAATCCAAGCGGGCTTGCGTACATTGTTCCTTGCAAGGCGGCTTTCATAAACTCGCTGTAAATGTAAGGAAGAAGCCTGTAGCGCAGATTAAGGATGTTTCTGAATTTTTCTATGCTGTTTTTGAATCTAAAAGGTTCTTGTTCCCGGGTTCCTAATGCGGAATGATTTCTTAACAGCGGCATAAAAATTCCAAGCGCGTACCAGCGCAAGAGAAGATCTTCTGTTGTGTTTTCCCCGAATCCGCCCAAGTCAGCTCCTGTGTACAAGAAGCCGCACATATTAAGGGATGGAAGCATTTTCAAGTTCAGGAGAATGTGCTGCCACCTTGACATATTGTCTCCCATCCAGATTCCGCCGTATCTGTGAGAGCCTATGCAGGAAGATCTTGAAAACATGAGGATTCTTTTTTCTGGAGAAATCTTTTCAAACGCTTCGGATGCGGCTCTTGTCATGTTGTAGCCGTAAAGGTTATGAACGTCATAGTGGCGGATTTTCTTTCCGTCCTTGCAATGGTAAAAACTTTTGTAGTCATCGGTGTTGTTCGCAAGGTTCAAGATAGTGTCTTTTAAAGCGAAACTTTCTTTTAAGCCGATGTTGAGCTTTTTCATTTCTTTTACTTGGTCAAAAACTTTTTCCAGATTTTTTTCAGAGTAAAAGAGGGCAGGCTCGTTCATGTCGTTCCAGAAACCTTCAATGCCTTGGTCGGTCAGAAATTTGTATTTCATTCCAAACCATTCTCTTGCTTCTGGATTTAAGAAGTCTGGAAGACAGCATTTTCCCGGCCACACACCAACTATAAAATCGTTTCCGTCTTTGTCCTTGCAAAAATAATTGTTTTCCTTTCCTTCCTCGTAAAGTTCAAATCCGTCTTCCATTTTTATTCCGGCATCAATTATAGGAACAATGCGCACGGAATTCTTTTTCATGTCGGAAACAAAATTCTTAAAGTCCGGGAATGATTTTTTGTTAACAGTAAAGTCCTTGAACTTTTCCATGTAGTCGATGTCGAGGTAAACCATGTCGAGCGGAAGTTTGTTCTTTCTGTAGTTTTCAGCGATTTTTCTTATGTCTTCTTCGCAGGTGTAGCCCCATCTTGACTGTCCTATTCCAAATGCCCATCTTGGAGGAATGTAGCTTTGCCCGATTAAATTTCTGAATTCTTTTATGATTAATTCTAGCGTTGGGTTTTCTATTATGTATATTTCATAGCCTGTGTTTTCTATAGAAACTTTAAGAGTTGAATAGCTTGAAGCTCCAATGTCAAATGTAACTTTTCCAGGAGTGTCAAAGAATGCTCCGAAATTTTTTTTGTTTCCAGACACAATGAAAAAATTATGGGCGGCATACAGTGAGCTTTTGTTTTCGTTGTGTTCTGGCTGATCCGTGCAGAAACTTTCGTAAATAAATCCTCGCTTGTTTATTCCGCGCACATTTTCACCAAGACACCGTAAACAATATCGCTAGAATCCATCTCAAGTGAAAAACTGGAAGTTTCTGCGTTTTCAAAATATGGAATTTTTTCTTTGCAGGCTTCAGGCTTATCTTTTACGGCTTCTGTGTCAAATGCTTTTCCGAATACAAATCTCTTAATCATTTTATGCCTCCCATTTATTGCATTATGTCATCTTTGTGGTTGACCTGAAAATCCATTGTGGGTTTTCAATATTGCCTTGTAAAGCACGGCAATGACATTTTGAACTTATTGGAAATCTCCATGGCATTTTTTAATAAACTACGCAAATTGATTTTGGTTTTATCTTTCCTTTTAGGACAGAATCCTTGCAGACGAATTTTGTTTTGTTTGCCTTGTCGATGTAAGTTCCTTTTGGAAGTTTTATTTCAACCTGAACGGCAGACGGCTTGGAGTTTAAGTTGACGATTACGCAGCCTTTTTCTCCGCGCTTTATAATTAGAATGCCTGCATTTTCTCCGTTGAGGAATTTTTCGTTTTCGCCTTGCATTGCAGTTCTGAATTTGTTTACAGCGGAAACTTCCGGGCTGAAACATTCATCGTTTCCTGTTTCTCCGATTTTGGATTCTCCCGGGAACTGTGCGGCTTCTTTTCCTTTTGGTCGGTTAAAGAACAATGGAGTTCCGTCTTTTCTTGAAGCTATGACAGCCCAGCCTGCGCGTATCATAAAGTTTGTGAGGTAAGCGGATTCGCCTTCGTTTGCGTAAGTGTCATGGCTTTCAATCCAAGTTACAACTTCTGGAGAAGCTGCGTTTTGAAAGTTGACAATTCCTTTTGCGTTTAGCTTTTCATTTTTTAACGCGCTTCTTAACAGTTTGCCGTACTTGCTCGCTGTTACTGGAAAAAGTTTTCCGTAGGCATCTTCTCTTGAGGCTCCTTCCTGAAGAACCTCTCCATAAATAAAAAGCCCATCCGCATTTTTTACAGATTTTCCGTTTACTGATTTTTTTCCTGTAAAGATTGGCCAGAAGTCGTTTTCTTTTGAAGCAGGATCTACAGGGTCGTCGGGAAGGGCAATGTGCTTTGCTGTGTCAAATCTGAAACCATCGGCTCCGCAGTCAATGAGGTCATTTATGTAGTTCATAAAGTATTCTTGGAAAAGCGGATTTTCTGTGTTTACATCTGGAAGCCCTCCAAGCATTGCGCTTGTAACTTCCCTTCGGTTTGCCATGCTTCTGATTGTGTGGTCGGAATTCTTGTGGTACATTTTTTCCATTCCGCCTACAGCTTCTATGAAGTCAAGTGAAATTTCATCTTTGTGCGTGGTTGTGTGGTTTGGAACAACGTCAACAATTACTGCGATTCCGAATTTTTTTGCTTTTGCGCACATACGGATAAAGTCGTCTCTTGTTCCAAGCTGATAGTTTCCAATTTTCCAATCCGTGGGCTGATAGTGATAATACCATTTTCCTTTTTTTGTACTCATAATTTCAAGTCCGCCATTGTCGCCTACAAAGCATTCATTTGCTGGGGAAGTCTGGATTGCAGTGAATCCCGCTTCTGAGATTTTTTCAATGTTATCTTCAATTGTCTTGAACGACCAGCACCAGCAGTGAAGTATAGTCCCCTGTTTTGTTTGCATTTTATTTTCCGCGGACATAGCAGAAACTCCTAAAATAAAAATCATTGCAAATGTAAAAATTCTTCTAAGCATCTTTTCCTCCATTTTGACTGCCTAATTATTTTTATGTGTAATATTGTCTATCCATTTTCTGCTTTTAACTCTTGCTGCTCCAATTACAAGCCTTGCGATTTCTTCAACGGAAAGAAGCGCATAAACTTTTGTGATTTCAAACTTGAAGACCAGCGCGCCCAAAAGTCCAAGCGGAAGTCCGATTCCGTAAGTTCCCAAGACATCCAGGAACAAAGTAAATTTTGTTTTTCCGCCGCTTCTAAGAATTCCATTGCCTATTATCATGTTGCAGACTTTTATCCATAAATAGAATGCGAATATCCATAAAAGATGTTTTGCATATTCACGGACCTGAGGCTCAACATTGTAAAAGTTTATGTATATTGGAGCGAATATAAAAATAAAAATTCCGATTACGGCGCAACCTGAAACGCAGATTTTTATAAACTTCCAGGCGAGCCTATAGCCTTTGTCAAAGTTATTAGATCCAAGCTCGTTTCCTATAAGAATTCCTGTGGCTGCAGAAAGTCCGCTGAAGAATCCAATTGTTAACCCTTGCATAGGAAAAGTTAACGTAACTGCCGCAAGCTCGGCTGTTCCCATGTGTCCGTATATCGCGCTGTAGCCTGCGTCTCCCAATGCCCATAAAAGCTCATTTCCTATTGCTGGAAGAGCAGTTATAAAAAATATCTTTAGAAATGAAAAGTCGTTTTTGCACAAAAGAACAGCTTTCATGTTCGCAGGATGATTTTTCTTTATCATAAAAACAATGAGGATTACACATTGAACAAATATTGAAATTACAGTTGCAATTGCAGCGCCGTCTGAACCAAGCGCCGGAAATCCTAAAAGTCCAAAAATCATGATTGCATTGAGAATCGTGTTTATTGCGACAGAAATAAATCCCGTTACCAGCGGAGTTTTTGCAAATCCTGTGCTTCTTAGCATTGCCGAACAGCAGCTTATGATTGCAAGCGCAAAGTAACTTAAAGAATTTATCATTAAGTAATTTTTTCCGATTGAAATAACTTCTGTGTCTTTTGTAAAAAATGAAAGAACTAGTTCAGGTGTGAAAAGTGAAAAAATAAAAAACACAAGCGCGACTGCCAATGCTGCGAAAACTGAGGCTCTCATTACATTTGCGTGTTTGCTTGAATCTTTTGCTCCTTCATATTGCGCGGCGAAAATTGAGCTTGCGGCTGCGATTCCTCCTAGCGCAAAAAGCATTACGAAGCAAGGTCTTCCTGCAAGGCTTACTGCCGCAACTGTTTTTGAGCCTAGCTGCCCTATCATAATTTGGTCAATCATTCCTAAGCACGACTGAATTAAATTCTGCAATGAAATAGGAACGGCTATTGAAATTAAATTGTTCAAAAATGTTTTGTTTTCAGCCTTCATTTTAAAGTCCTTTCTCCATTAAGGTTCCGATGCAAATGTCCTTGGAAATAATATCGCGGTTGAATTTTTTCCTTAGCTTTTGTAAGTAAATATCAAAGTGAATATGTTCTGAAACAAGATTCACAATCAGCCTGTTGTCGCTTGTCATTCCAAGAAAATCATTTTCTCCGTCTGGAAGCTTTTGAATTTTGTGGTGCGGTCTGTGCGGAAAAAAAACAGCCCGGTCGTTGCTTCCTACGATGCAGTGCGCCATGTCTGAAACCAAAAGAATTCTTTGTTCCGGGCAGCAGTCTGTTCCGTCAAATCCGCAGAAAAATTCCAGCGGAATTCCAAGAGTGTCAAGATTTTTCCAGCTGAACAAAACAATTCTCACTTTTCTTTTTTCCGCCAAAAGAAGAGCTTCCTTAAAATATTCAAGCGGCATTGAGCAGTTGAACACAATTTCTTTTTTTGCCGCTGAAATAAGTTTGTTTACAACAGAAATGAGTTTATTTTTTCCTTCGATGTTCACAAAACGTTCCTGCGTTGAAATCGGCGATTTCAATTCCTTTAGCATTTCTTTTGCTTTTGCGGCGTTGTCCGAATACTTCTTTGAAATCTCGTCAATTAAAATGTCCGGCGGAACTGCCTGATATTCTGCTGTTGAACCCGGAATGCTTGTTATGCATTCTTTCTTTAAAAGATTTTCCAGCGCAGAATAAACAGAAGGGCGGGGCGCATTCAGTTTTTTTGCAATCTGATAACCGCCCATTTTTTCTTCTGGAACAAGCGCGCAGTAAACAATCGATTCCATTTTTGAAAAACCAAGACTGCCTAGTATGTCTATGATTTTGTCTGTCATGTTTTTCCTTGAAAAGTATTCTTTAGTAGTAACTGTTTTACTACTAAAGAATATATCGCTTCTTTTTTTGTGTGTCAATAAATATTTTATTTATTATAAAAACTGTGAATTTTTAAGGCTTTTAATATAGAAAATCGTACTTTTATTATATTGACTTTGTTTTGCACACAGAAAATTTGTAAAAAAAACTGCCATGGCGTTTACCAAGGCAGTTTGAAGATTGTCCGATCAAGTCGGATAATGGGATTAAGGTAGGTATTAATACTTTTTGTCAGCGTATCCAATCCAGCCTTCGTTTTCAACAAGGGCTTTTTCAAATCCTTCAAGCTTGAAAGGGTAGCTTTTTGAAAGTGAGCCGGCAATAAGTTTTACTTTCCAAGTGCCGTCTTCTTTTTGCTCGATTTTGCATTCTGTGTCTTTGTCTGCAAATGTTCTGAACATATCATCTATGTCTTTTTTGCTCATGTCAAGTGCAAGAAGTCCGCAGTTGTACATATTCTGGCGGAAAATGCGGGCAAAATTTACTGCGATTACACAATAAATTCCGTTTACTTCCAAAGCCCAGGGAGCGTGCTCACGGCTAGAACCGCAGCCAAAGTTTTCACGTGTAATGATGACTTTTTTGCCCAGAACGTCTGTCTTTGGATTGAACCCTTCAAGCTTTAAATCCTCAAGAAGATACGGCTGGAGTGCCTGCTTTGTATTTTCTGTAAGATACTTTGCAGGAATTATTTCGTCAGTATTAATATCTGAGCGATCCAAGAATAAAACTTGTCCACCAAACTGTTTCATTTCGTTCCTCGTCTTTATTTATTTTTCAGCCTTTAAAAAAGCATGAATTAGTGATTGTTCCAGCAATAGCTGTTGCCGCAGCTGTAGCAGGACTCATTAGATGAACCATTCCGCCTTTTCCCATTCGTCCGTTGAAGTTTCTGTTTGTTGTAGAAGCGCAGACTTCTCCTTCTGCAAGAACTCCGTTGCTCATTCCAAGACAGGCTCCGCAAGTCGGGTTTGTAACGCAGAATCCAGCATCCATGAAAATCTTTATGATTCCTTCTTCGAGCGCCATTTTATAAACGAGCGGAGTAGCAGGACTTACGATTCCGCGCACGCCTTCTGAGATTTTGTGTCCTTTTAAGATTTCTGCGGCTACACGGAGATCACTGATTCTTCCGTTTGTGCATGAGCCGATATAAACCTGATCAACTTTTGTTCCTTTCATTTCTGAAACTTTTTTTATCTGGTCAGGCTTGTATTCAATTGTACATACAGGCTCTAGATCTGACAAGTCGAATGTGTAAACTTTTTCATATTCCGCATCTTCATCGTCAATCCATTTGCTGTATTCTTTAACGGCTGCTTCTTTTGATTCGAATTCATCTTTGATAAATGGCCAAAGATATTCTACTGTTGTCATGTCAGGAAAACAGATTCCGCTTGTTGCGCCGGCTTCAACTGCCATGTTGCAAATTGTCATTCTTTCTTCCATTGATATATTGTCAACAATCGGACCTGTAAATTCCGCAACGCAGTTTGTAGCTCCGTTTACTCCAATCTGGCCAATCAGGAAAAGAATTACATCCTTTGCATAAACTCCGTCTTTGAGCTTGCCATTTAAAACAAACTTTATAGCTTTTGGCTCGCGGAAAGAACAGACGCCTTTCAATATTCCAACTTCCAAGTCTGTTGTTCCTACACCAGCGGCAAATGCTCCGAAAGCTCCATGTGTGCAAGTGTGGCTGTCTCCCATGATTACCGTGAAGCCAGGACGTACAAAGCCTTTTTCCGGGAAAATTGCATGGCAGACACCGTTTGCTCCGATGTCAAAGAAATCTTTTATGTTGTTGCGTTTTGCCCAGTCGCGGAGAATTTTTTCCTGCATTGCGCATTTGCTGTCTTTTGCAGGAGTTACGTGGTCTATGACTGCCTTGATTTTTGTGCTGTCAAAAACTCTGTCTTTATTCCGCTCAACAAGGTCGTTGATTGCGATTGGCGTTGTGATTTCATGGCAGAAAACTCTGTCAAGCTTAAGAATGTTTGTTCCTTCAAAAGGGGATTCAACCAAATGTGATGAAAAGATTTTCTGTGCTATAGTTTTTCCCATAGAAATTCCTCTGTATTAATAGACTTTAGTATAATTAAAGTTTATTAAGTAAAAATAAAATTGTCAATATGATTTTACGAAACAACATTCTGCGGCTTTCCCATGATAAAGCATTTTAGGTTTTCTATTACGATATTCAAAAGCCTTTGCCTTGTTTCTGTGGCAGCCCAGGCGATATGCGGAGTTATAATGCAGTTTTTTGCGCCAAGCAAAGGATTGTCTTTTTTCATAGGTTCTTCGCTTACAACATCTGCCGCATAGCCTGCAATTCTTCCGTTGTCAAGAAATTCTCTTACATCTTTTTCATTTACAAGCGGACCTCTGGCTGTGTTTATTAAAAATGCAGTTTTCTTCATTAAAGAAAGTGTTGTTTTGTTTACGACATTTCTAGTTTTTTCAGTTAAAGGCGCGTGAAGGGAAATAAAATCTGATTCATTGAACAAAGTAGAAATGTCAACTGGATTTTTTATTTCAGGCTTTGGAGTTCTGGTGCAGACAATAACTTTCATTCCGTAGGCTTCAGCGATTCTTGCAACTCTTGAGCCTATGCTTCCGTAGCCAAAAATTCCGAGAGTTTTTCCTTCAAGTTCAATCAGCGGAACTTTCCAATAGCAGAAATCCGGGCAGTTTGTCCACTCGCCGGACATTACGCTGTCTGAATGAAGCTGTGTATGGCAGGCAAATTCACTTATAAAAGCGAAAACAAGCTGCGCAACGCTTGCTGTGCTGTAGGATGGCACGTTTGTTACGGTGATATTGTGCCTTTTGCAGGCTTCCAAGTCGATTACATTGTAGCCTGTTGCCTGAACTCCGATGTATTTTAGCTTCGGGCATTTATCAAGGATTTCTTCTGTTATGTTTATTTTGTTTAAAAGAATCGCATCACTGTCGCCAATTCTTTCTGCAACTAGAGAAGCCTCTGTCCTTGGAAAAACTGCGACTTGCCCGAATTTTTCTAGCGGCGACCAGGAAAGATCGCCTGGATTCAAGGCATTGCCGTCAAGAACTGTGATTTTCATATAAAATTAGCCGAGAGCTATAACGCCGGTAGAATTGATTGCTGCATTTATTGCATCCTCAATTCCTGCTGTTCCTTCGTCAAAGTCAACGCAAACTTGGCATTTTGCTGCTGTAGAGACTACATTTGTAACACCTGCGACTGCTTTTACTGCTGCATCAACTTTTGCTGCCGCAGCATCATCATCCATTCCTGTAACATAAATCTTTTTCTGCATTTCTGTCTCCTAGCAAAATTTTAAATACAAAATTATTATAATAGGGATTATATTTTTTTTCAAGCAAATTTAAATGCTTGAAGCCACAGAACGGCCTAATTGACCGCATGCTCCGCCAATTTTTACACCTCTGCGAGTTCTTAAGTTTACTTTAAGGTTTGCATTCTGAAGAATTTTTACAAATTCCTCGCATTCTTTCCTTGAAGGAGTCTTAAATTGTAAACCTTGAACTGGATTCCATGGAATGAGGTTTATGTATGCGTCAAGCCCTGCGGCAAATTCAGCCATTCGTTTTGCGCTTTCTAATCCTGTGTTTTGTCCTGAAAGAAGGGCGGCTTCCAATGTAATTCTTTTTCCAGTTTTTTCTGAATAAAATTTTATCGCCTTTTTTAATTCAGGTAATGGATTTCCTTTTGAAACTGGCATAAGCTGTTCTCGGAGAGCTGGGTCGGCTGTTGTTAAGGAAATTGCAAGGCGCACAAAAGGTCCGTTTTCCGCAAGTTCGTAGATTCCGCTTATAAGTCCGCAAGTGCTTAACGTGATTCTTCTGGGGCTTAATCCTCTTCCTTTTTTATCTGTTAAAATCGCCACGGCTTTTCTTATTGCATCTAGGTTTTGAAGAGGTTCGCCCATTCCCATAAAAACAATGTTATCCAAGGTTCCAGCTTCTTTTTCCATAAAAAAGAATTCTTCGACAATTTCTCCGGCGGTAAGATTTCTTCCGAGTCCAAGCCGTCCTGTCTGGCAAAAAGCGCAGCCCATTGCGCAGCCCGCCTGACAACTTACGCAGGCTGTTTTTCTTCCTTCTTTGTCTGTTAAAAGGACTGTTTCTATTGCAAGTCCGTCTGAAAGGGATATTTGAAGTTTTATTGTTCCGTCCGGGTCTTTTAAAACTTCTGTTACTTTTGAAGAGCGCAAAAGGACATTTTCTTCCAAAAACTTTCGAGTGGTTTTGTCGATATTTGTCATCTGCTCAAAAGATTCCGCGCCTTTTGAAATCCATTCGTAAATCTGTTTTGCACGGAACAACGGCGACAATTGTATTGCTTTTGCTATTTCTTCAGGGAAAAGCCCCGAAAGTGAAACTTTTTTTTCCATAAAAATATAATCAGTTTTCTTGAATTTGGTCTATGAAGTCGTTTATTGCCTGATTTTTTATTCCAAGCTTTTGGAAAGAATGAAGAGTTTCCAAGGCTTCTTTTTTATTGTTCATTTTTAGGTGGCAATCCGCAAGATCTATGTAAAGACGGTAGTTTTTAGGATCTCCGCTTATAAGCTGATTAAGCCTGTCTGCCGCTTCTTCAAATTTTCCTTCTCCCTTGCAAATAAGCGCAAGTCCCAAGGCGGCATAGATGTCAAAATCGATATCCATTGCCCGGTTGTAATATTCTGCAGCTGTGGAATAATCACCTGTGTTTCTGTATGCGTCTCCGGTGCGTGTCAAAATGACTTTATTTTTCGGATCGATTTCAAGAATTTTATTCCAGTATCCAATCGAGCGGAACTGCTGGTTCATTCCCCGGTAGCAGTCTGCGATTCCGAATAAGGCGTAAAAATTGTTCGGGTCAAGTTCAAGAGCCTTTTCAAAGTAGGGAAGTCCTTTTTCGAATGTCTTGATTTTTCTGTGGCAGTTTCCTATTGAAGTAAGAACTCTAATGTCCACGTGCGAAGGATTCATTTCAAGCATCTGCGTCCAGTAGAAAAGCGCGTCTTTGTATTCTTTAAAATCATAGTGAAGATGCCCCAAACCAATCAGCGCATAGGCATTGTTTTCTTCCATGTCAAGGACTTTTAAATAAAGATTTTTTGACTTTTTAAAATCCCTGATTTTTCTATAGGCATCGGCGACTCTGGTTAAAACAGTTATGTTTCTGTCGTCATGGACAAGATATTGCTCCCATATTTCTATGGCTTTTTTGTACTGATTTATTGCCTTGTAGCAATCCGCAAGTCCAAAAAGAGCGTAGTTGTTTCCTGGGTGGCAGGAAAGGCATTTTGAGTAATATTCAATCGCTTCCTTGAAGTGGCATTGCTTTCGCTCGCTGTCGCCAAGCCCCACAAGTGCGTAATTGTTGTTTTCTTCTATATTAAGAATCTGGTTGAATGCTTCTATTGCTTCTTTTGTGCTGTTGTCCTTTAAATACTGATAGCCTTTTTTTGAAAGCTCGCTTATTGCTGTGTTGGCACCGTCTGTTTTGTTGAATTCCTGTGTCTGGGAAAAACTGAATTCCTCAGGTTTCAATTCATCAGCCATTTTTTACCTCTCTTAACTTTTTAGCATAACAGACACAGTCTGCGATATTTTTTCTATAATTGGTTCGCTTTTTCTTTTGTTGTGGGCAAGCAGATACATTTTCAGCGCGTCTAAATACTTGTTTTCCTTGTTATAATTGTCTCCTATTCTTGTAAGACCGTCTGAATATCCTGTAGTAATGAAAATCCTTTTTGCCATTTCAATTTTGCCTTCGTTGAGCAGCGCGTTTGCTCTTCTGTTAAGGGCGACTTTTTGCTGGTCAGAAAGCCCTTCCAATGGCAAGTCTGAAGTTTTTATAAATTTCAGTTCTTCTGGCTTTGAGTCGATTTGATTTTTTAAATTACTTGTCATTACTTTTAACCTTATAGAATACAGTTTTAATTGTAACTTGTTATTTCGATTTGTCAAGCAATGGTTTTAAAGTCTTTTAGTTTGTCTGTTCAGCGTTTTCTTCATATTTATAGAAGTTTACGATTGAGCGTCCGTAAATTCTTTTGTCCGAAAGAACGAGGTTGCCTATTTTGTCAGGAAGCGGATCTTCGGCAGGATAGTGGATTAAAAGCTGGCCGTTTTTTGTAAGAAGTTCTCTTGTTCCGGCAGTTTCCACAAGTTCTTTTCTGAATTTATATGGAAAAGGCGGATCTAAAAATATATAGTCAAATTTTTCTTTGCAGCGTTTCAAAAAAAGCTCAACAGACATGAATCGGCAGTTTATGCGAACTCCAACTTCTTCAGCCATTTTTACATTTTTAAGGATTGTCTTTGCCTTTGACTTGTCCATTTCGCAAAGTGTTACTGCGGAAGCCCCATGCGAAACTGCTTCAAGCGCAATTGTTCCAGACCCGCTGAACAAGTCAAGAAATGATTTTCCTTCAAGAGAGAATCCTATTATGTTGAAAACGGACTCTCTCATTTTGTCCATTGCAGGACGAATCGCCATTTTTCCGTAAGGAGTTTCTGTAACACGCCCTTTTAGCTTTCCGCCTGTAATTCTCATTTTTAGTTTGCTCCGTTAAGAGACCAGTAAATGTCGTCGTGGGCAAGATTTTTGTTTGCTTTTGCGTATTCAAAGGCTGTGTTTCCGTTTTCATCCTGAAGTGCCGGATTTGCGCCTGCGTCTATTAGCTGCTTTAAAACCAAAGTTGATTTTCCGTATTGTGCCGCGTACATCAATGGAGTTTGTCCTTTCCACAAGCGGTTTAGTGGAATTCCCATGTCAAGAAACAGCTTGATTTTTGCTTCGCGGATGTGGTCGGAAGACGAATTTCCTGTTATTGCAAAGATAAATGCCCTGAAAACTTCATCCTCGGAAACGCTTCTATTTTTTAGGAGAACTGAAATTATTTCAGGATTCTGTGAATAGTCTGCAGCCATTAAAAGCGGAGTGGCGTTGAATTTGTTTCTTACACGGATATATGCGGCATTTTCAATAAGCATATTAAGGATGTTCAGGTTGTTTTGGTATCTTACAGCATACATTAAAGCTGTCCAGCCGTCTTTGTCCCTAAGATTTACGTCTGCTCCGTTTTTAAGAAGTAAATTTACGTCCCAGTCGTTTCCGGCTTTTGCTGCCCTCATAAGAAGCGTAACGCCGTTTTTGTCTGCCGCGTTCGGATTTTCTATGTATTCAGTTTTATTTGCAGGCGGCTGTTCTGCCGGCTTGTCTTCGTTTTCTGCATAGTCTAAGAGGAATGCGCTTGCATACTGCTGAATTTCAGCCTGTTTTGCATTTGAAGCGTTTTGTTCATTTGAATTTGAATCAGCTGAAACTGACGCTGTCTGCTCTGAATTTTGCGCGGCTTCTGTCGTTGGAACATCGGCAGTTTCCTGTGCTGGCGGCTCTGGAACATAAAGTCCTTGAGGATCTTCTGTGTATTCCGTGAGCTTTTGATAAACACTGTATTCAGGATTCATTCTTGCGTAGGCGAACGAGTCCATTCCGCTTTTGTCTTTCTGTAGAACTCTTGCGTCCCGGCTGCGCTTTAAAACAATCCCGTACTTTGAAACAAGGTCGATTACATTTTGGTCTGAGGAATACCGGGCTGCGTACATCAGCGGAGTTTTTCCTTCCTTCGTTTTTGCGCTTGGATTCGACTCTTTTTCGAGGCAAAGGCTTATTATGTCAATGTCTCTGTCATTTTTCAGGGCGAGCATAAGAAACGTCTCTCTGCTGGTTCCGAACACCTGTGTGGAAAGGTTTCGGTTTTCTTTAAATGCCTGACGGATTTCTGCTTCTGTTCCCTGTTTTGCAAGCAGCTCGTAGTCAACATTGTCTTTTGCGTACATGGCGGCAGGAATAAGCGCGGCCAGTAAAAATACAAATAAAAACTTCTTCTTCATATATTACAATTATATTCAACTGTGCTGAAAAAAACAATAATATTGAAAAAAAATCCCTTTGACTTTTGATATATGGCATGATAGAATTTGCTGAAATTTTTGTATCCAGTTTGGAAGGCAGAAGTTTTAGATTAACTAATAGAAGGAAAAGTTATGAAATTTGGACATTATGATGATGTAAACAGGGAATACGTCATTGAAACTCCACAGACACCTTACCCTTGGATTAACTACCTTGGAAATGAGAAGTTTTTCTCTCTTATTTCCAACACAGCAGGTGGTTATGCCTTTTATACAGACGCCCGTTTGCGCCGTTTGACCCGTTACCGTTACAATGACATTCCGCTTGACTCTAACGGACGCTATTTCTATATCAAGGACGGAGATACGGTTTGGAATCCTGCCTGGCAGCCAACACAGACTCCTCTTGACAGCTACGAGTGCCGTCACGGATTTGGATATACAAAATTCGCTTCTAAGAAAAACGATGTTTCTGCCAAGGTTCTTTGCATGGTTCCTAATGGCGTTAACTGCGAAGTTGAAATGGTTACGCTCAAAAACGAAGGAAAGTCTGAAAAAAAACTTTCGCTTGTTTCTTTTATTGAGTGGTGTCTTTACAACGCTTCTGACGACTGTCAGAACTTCCAGAGAAACTTTTCTACCGGAGAAGTTGAAATTGAAGGCAGCGTAATTTATCACAAGACTGAATACCGCGAGCGCCGCAACCACTTTACATTCTATTCTGTAAACTCTCCTGTTGACGGATTTGACACAGACCGCGAGACTTGGCTTGGTCTTTACAATCCTCTTTCTAACCCAAAGTCTGTAATGGAAGGAAAAAGCGGAAACTCTGTCGCTGACGGATGGAGCCCGATTGCTTCTCACCGCCTGAATGTTGAGCTTAAAGCCGGCGAGGAAAAAACTTTTGTTTTTGTTCTTGGATACGTTGAAAATGACCAGGACAAAAAGTGGACAACACAGACAAAAGGCGAGCTTCTTCGTACAAATACAGCAAGCGGAATCATCAACAAAGAAAAGGCTTATGCAATTCAGGAAAGATTCAGCACAAAAGAAAAAGTAGAAAAGGAATTCAGCATTCTTAAGGAATTCTGGAACGAAATACTTTCTCACTTCACTCTTAAGACTGGAGACGAAAAACTTGACCGCATGGCTCTGTGGAATCAGTACCAGTGCGTTGTTACATACAACTTTGCGCGCTCAGCTTCTTACTTTGAAAGCGGAATTGGACGGGGAATGGGCTTCCGTGATACTTCTCAGGATATGCTCGGCGCGGCTCATCAGCTTCCTAACTCAAGAATCCGCGAGCGTCTTTTTGATGTTGCCGCTACACAGTTTGAGGACGGTTCAGCTTACCATCAGTTCCAGCCTCTTACAAAACGCGGAAACGCAGATATCGGCTCTAACTTTAATGACGATCCGCTCTGGCTTGTGCTTGGCGTTGGACGCTATATTTGTGAAACTGGCGACAAGGACTTCCTTAATGAAATGGTTCCGTTTGACAACAGCGAGACAAACAAGGCAACAATGTACGAGCACCTTAAACGCTCTTACCGCTACATCACAACTCACATGGGACCGCACGGACTTCCTCTTATCGGACGCGCTGACTGGAACGACTGCTTGAATTTGAACTGCTTCAGCATGAATCCGAACGATTCTTTCCAGACTTGCACAAACAAGGAAGGCAAGAACGCTGAATCCGTAATGATTGCGGAAATGTTTGTCTATGTAACTCCTGACTATGCCGCGATGTGCCGTCTTCAGGGAGATGAAGAGGAAGCTAAGTTTGCAGAGGAAGCCGCCAAGAAAATGGAAGAGGCAATCTGTACAGCTGGTTGGGACGGAGAATGGTATGTGCGCGCTTATGACGATGCCGGAAACAAGATTGGCTCGCATGAATGCAAGGACGGAAAAATCTTTATTGAGTCGCAGGGATTTGGAACAATGGCAAAAGTCGGAAAAGACAAAGGCTATCCAGAAAAATCTCTTGACAGCGTAAAGAAATATCTTGATTCAAAGTACGGAATTGTAATCTGCTGGCCTGCATATCAGGATTACCACATTGAGCTTGGTGAAGTCTCGTCTTATCCGCCTGGATACAAAGAAAACGGAGGAATTTTCTGCCACAACAATCCGTGGGTAATTATCGGTGAAGTTGTAAACGGACGTCCTCAGGATGCGTTTGAGCATTACAAGAAGATTGCTCCGGCTTATGTTGAGGAGATTTCAGACATCCACCGCACAGAGCCTTATGTTTACAGCCAGATGGTCGCTGGAAAAGAGGCTCGCCGCGAAGGTGAGGCAAAGAACTCTTGGCTTACAGGAACAGCCGCCTGGAACTTTGTTGCATTGAGCCAGTATCTTTGCGGACTTCGGCCAAGCTATGAAGGTCTTGTTGTGGAGCCTCGTCTTCCGGAGCACGTAAAGACTGCTGAAATGACACGCAAATTCCGCGGAGTTGAATACATAATCAGTGTAAAGAACAACAAGAACGACGGAGATGTAAAAGTTGAAGTTGTTTCTGGCGGAAAAGCTAACGGAACTACAGTTGTTGCCGACAACGGCGCAAAGCAGGTTAAGGTTTCTGTAACTGTAGGCTGATTTGTTTTAATCTAAAACACTTTTTGGCTATATGCCGTGTACTGGTTGCACGGTGTATAGCTTTTTTGAAAGAAAGTATACTTAATAAATATGGAGAATCAATGAAAAAATCATTAAGGATAATAACTGTAATAATGCTCCTTGTGATAACAATCTTTCTTTATTCATGTTCTATAAATGACAATGATAATAATGATGCCGTAATAGAAAATACGATAGGAATTGGCTCTGGAAGTTTAGCAGAAGAAAGTTCTGAAGAAAATAAAAAATTATGTATTCTTGTTTTCTGTAAAGATGATCGTGTGAAAGAAGCTCTTGATGCAGGTGCAACTTATGCAGGTACAGAGTATATTGCAAAAGTAAAGGGTGGCTGGCTTGATTTTGAAGTTGCAGTTGCTACTCCAGACATGATGAAAGACGTTGGTCGTCTTGGTATGGTTTTGGGAGGTCTTATGCCTGATCCTGAAAAAGGGACTGTTACAGAAAATATAGAGCAAGTTGTTACTCAATTATTAAGTGGTGAAATGAAGATAAAATAAACTATTTTTTTCTCTTGAAATAATACAAGGTGATTCTATAGCTTTTTTTTCTTAAATAGATTTTCCAGTTTGATTATAACTTTATGGGATTGTATTCGCCTGCGTTTTCCTTGAAAATCACATCAATAGGAACAAAGATTCTCTGCGGAATTTCTTGAAGAAGAACTTTGCTCTTGAAAATTTCGTTCACGCTTGTATAGCCTTGATATTCTGGACGCTGGGAAATAACGCAGTCTATGTTTCCGGTCATAAGTCCGTTTCTATTTTGTTCCTGCATATCATAGCTTATCAGTGCGACTTTGTTTTTTCTGTTTGTGTAGCTAAGATACTGGCCGATTATAAAGCCTTCCGTGTGAGTTGCGAAAATTCCATTTATTTCTGGCTCGGACTTGAACAAGTTATCCAGAAAGTTGAAAATTACTTGGTTTGTGCCGTTTGGAGATATTGTTTCTATTACTTGGCAGTTTGTGTCGTTCTTAAAATAATCCGTGAATCCTCTTAGCCGTTCCAAAAGGTTGTATGAATCCTTGTAAAACCGGAGCACAGAAAATTTTCCGCTTCCCTTTAGGAGTTTCATTATATGTCCTGCGCATTGTCCGCCTCTGTACGGATTCTGCGCGATTGTGATAACTGGATTTGCTCTTGGCAGCGGGGAGTCTACGAAAATGTAAGGAATTTCTATATGACTGAATATTTTCTCAGCTTCCTGCGGAACGATTGGAACTGTTATCAAAGCCTGCAAGTTCTTTTCAAAAAGCCTTTGTGAAGCCTTTGTCATTGAGCCGTATTCAGTTCTGTCAAAATATTCAAATTCAAGTTTTATTCCGAATGCAGAAAGTTCTGATTCAGCTTCTTTCATTCCCTTGAAAATCATTTGCCAGTAACCGCTTCCAGTTCCGGGAGGAGGCATTAAAACGCCAATAACAAAAGGCTTGTTCTTTTTTAGTGTGCGGGCAAGCGGATTTGGTGTATATCCGTATTTTTCGATTACGGCTTCTACCGCAAGCTTTGTTTTTTCAGAAACTTTTCCTCTGTTGTGCAGAACTCTGTCCACTGTTCCGATTGAAACGCCTGATTTTTTTGCTATTTCTGTTATTGTCATAACTGCCTCTTCTTTTGTCAAGACGTGTTGACGTACACATTTTATCATTATTTTTTTCGGGGTGCAAATAATTTTCAATTATTTTTTTGAAAAACTTTATCAGTGAAAATCGTAGTGATTTTGAATTGATTTTTAGAACTATAGTATTATTTTTTCTTTGTTTTTATGCATGAAAATCACTTTTTTTAAGCGTATTTTATAACTAAAATTTATAAAAGAATTTGTTTGACAAATAAGCAGAACGGGTTTATATATTGATATAGTGTTAACGAACACATAAAAATTCTGTTTAACTATTTTTTTGGAGGACAAAATATGAAAAAAACAGTTTGTGCTGTGCTTGGCATGGCTTTGATTGGCGGCGCGGTTTTTACCGGATGCTCTAAGACTGGCGGCGATGTTGTAATGAATAAAGACAAGCCGCTTGTTTTCTTTAATAGACAGCCTTCTGATCCTACAACTGGCGAAATTGATATGGCTGCAATGAACTGGAACAGCAAGACTTACTATGTTGGTTTTGATGCTGCCGGCGGCGGTGCTGTTCAGGGAAAGCTGATTGCTGACTATCTTGCTTCCGCAGATTCTGCCGTTATTGACCGCAACGGAGATGGAATTCTCGGATATGTTCTTTGCATTGGAGATGTCGGACACAATGACTCTAAGGCTCGTACAGAAGGAATCCGCAAGGCTCTCGGAACTTGGGATGGCTCTACAGATCCTGGAAAAGTAAAGGAAGGCTCTATTTCTGTAGGCGGAAAAACGCTAAAAGTTGTTGAGCTTGAAGGAAAGGCAATGACTGGAACTGACGGTTCTACTTGGAATGCAAACGCTGCTACAGAGGCAATGGGCGGCTGGGCTACAAAGTTCGGAAATCAGCTTGACATGGTAGTTTCTAACAACGATGGAATGGCGATGGGCTGTCTTCAGGCTTCAAACTATCCAGCTGGAGTTCCGGTATTCGGATATGATGCAAATGCTGACGCAATCGAGGCAATCGGCGCTGGAAAACTCACAGGAACTGTTTCCCAGAATGTGGATGCTCAGGCTACAGCGACTCTTCAGGTTCTTCGCAATCTTCTCGATGGGCTTACAGGCGAAGATGTTTACAAGAAAGGAATTTCAGAGCCGGATTCTTACGGAAACAAGATTTCTGCTCCTGTTCAGTATGTTGATTCAACAAAAGCTTTGCTTGCTGAAAACTCTGGCGTAAACAGCGGAAACTGGCAGCAGTACACAGCAGGAAACCGCGATGCAGGTGTAAAGAAATCAACTGCTCCATCAAAGAAAGTTTTGCTTACAATTTACAACTCAGCGGACAACTTCCTTTCATCTTCTTATCTTCCGGCTTTGCAGTACTACGCTCCGCTTTTGAATATTGACCTTACTGTAGTTCAGGGAGACGGACAGAACGAATCCAGCTGTCTTGACAGATTTACAAACCTTAACAACTATGATGCTTATGCAATCAACATGGTTAAGACAAACTCTGGAAGAGACTATACAGACAAGCTCAAGTACTAAAGTTTAATTTTGGGGCTGGATGAAAATTTCAGCCCGATTTCTAGAAGGTATTTGATTTTTTTTAGATTGCCATGCCCAGAAAAGGCATGGCATTTTTTAAGCAGATAAAAGAGGAGCGTTATGGACGATATAGTTCTGGAAATAAAAAATCTTTCAAAGTCATTTGCAAAGAACAAGGTCCTTGACGGTATAAATCTTACTGTAAAAAAAGGCACTGTTCTTGGGCTTATGGGCGAAAACGGAGCCGGAAAATCCACAATGATGAAATGCCTTTTTGGTATTTACGCAAAGGATGAAGGCTCAATTTCGCTTTTGGGAAAGCCCATAAACTTTAAGAATCCAAAGGAAGCTCTTGAAAACGGAGTCGCCATGGTGCATCAGGAGCTTAACCAGTGCCTTGACCGAACCGTTACAGACAATCTTTTTCTTGGCCGTTATCCAACGAGGGCGGGAATTGTTGACGAAGCTAAGATGCTCAAGGAGGCGAACAGCCTTTTTGCTTCGCTTAGCATGAATGTAAATCCAAAGACCATTATGCGCACAATGTCTGTTTCCCAAAGGCAGATGGTGGAAATTGCAAAGGCGGTTTCTTACGATGCAAAAATAATAGTTCTTGACGAGCCTACATCTTCGCTTACGGAGCGCGAGGTTAGCAAGCTTTTTTCCATAGTGGATGACCTTAGAAAAAAGGGAGTTTCGTTTGTTTATATTTCGCACAAGATGGATGAAATTTTCCAGATTTGCAATGAAGTCGCTGTTCTTCGGGACGGAAAGATGATTCTTTCAAAGCCCGTTGAGTCAACTGAAATGAACGAGCTTATTTCTGCAATGGTCGGCCGCTCTTTGGACAAGCGTTTTCCGGATGTGGATAATACTCCTGGCGAAGATTTCCTTGAAGTCCACGGACTTACCACAAAGTACGAGCCTGTTCTTGAAGATATTTCGTTTACGGTAAAGAAAGGTGAAATTTTCGGATTGTATGGACTTGTTGGTGCTGGACGCAGCGAGCTTTTGGAGTCTTTGTTCGGAATCAGAACAATCGCTTCTGGAGAAATTATAATGAACGGAAAAAAGCTTCACTTTAAAAACAGCAAGGATGCTATGGACTATAGTTTTGCGCTTGTTACCGAGGAACGTAAGCTGAACGGAATGTTCGGAAAAGACACAATCCAGTTCAACACAACGATTACAAACCTTGACAGCTACAAGACATTCGGCGTGCTTTCAAACCGTAAGATGCAGGAGGCCGCCAACCGCGAAATAAAAACCATGCATACAAAATGCGTTTCAGCTGATGAGCTTATAAGTTCTCTTAGCGGCGGAAACCAGCAGAAAGTTATAATCGGAAAATGGCTTGAGAGGCAGCCGCAGGTGTTTTTGCTTGACGAGCCTACACGCGGAATTGACGTTGGCGCAAAGTATGAAATCTACCAGCTGATTATAAACATGGCAAAAGAAGGAAAGACAATAATCGTTGTTTCAAGCGAAATGCCTGAAATCTTGGGCATTACAAACAGAATCGCCGTTATGTCTAACCACCGCCTTGCAGGAATTGTAAATACAAAAGAAACGGATCAGGAAGCCTTGCTTAGACTTTCTGCAAAATACTTATGATTACTAGGAGCAAGCAAATGAACGAAAAAGCATCTGTTGCAGAAATAAAGACTTTGGATGAAGACGAAAAACTCCGCGGATATTCCGAAACTCTGCATAATCTTCGGAAAGATGGAGTGAAAAAAATCGCCGACTTAAAGCAGGAAATTTTTTCACTTAAAAAAAGCAAGATGATTGATTCTGCAGAAAAGCAGCGTCTGATTTCAGAAAAAAAAGATGGAATCGAAAAAGCCAAGGAAGTTGCGGCAAAAAACAAGGCGGAAGAAATCCGTGTTGAAAAAGAAGCCGTTGCCTATGCGAACACAATTTCAAAGGAATACATCGCGCAGGTTGTTCTCTCTGAAAATGAATCCATTGCAAAGCATAAGCAGGATTTTGCGCAGGAAGTATTGAAGATAAAATCTGAATCTGCTGAAAAAGAAAGCAAACTGAAGTCTTCTGGAATGGATTCCGCCGCTTTAAAAGAAGAAATCGCGACTCTTAAATATGAAACTAAATCTTCTTTGTTCGATGCAAGAAGCCGCCTGTCTTCCGCAGTTGGAAGATGCAAGGACGCAAAAAATCAGGCTTTTGTAAATCACGTTCAAAAAAACAGAAGCCTTCGCAACGGAAAAAACAAGTTTTCAGAAGACTTTGTGCTTAACTTGAATGACTACATTTATAAGTTCAAGCTTTCAAAATTTTTCCTTGACAACGGACTTTACCTTGCGATTCTTGTGTTCTTTATAGTCTGCATTATTCTGGCTCCTATTTCTGGAAACGGAAATCTTCTTTCTCTTCCGAACATATTTACAATTCTTGAGCAGTCTTCAACCCGTATGTTCTATGCGCTTGGAGTTGCGGGGCTTATTCTTCTTGCCGGAACAGACTTGAGTGTAGGCCGAATGGTTGCTCTTGGAGCGGTTGTTACAGGTCTTGTGCTTCATCCGGGACAGAATATTGTTACTTTCTTTGGAATGGGACCTTGGGATTTTACTGCGATTCCTATGGCAGTCCGAGTAATCATGGCTTTGTTTTCTTCTGTGTTTCTTTGTGTGCTTTTCAGCGCGTTTGCAGGTGTCTTTTCAGCAAGGCTCAAGATTCATCCGTTTATTTCAACTCTTGCAACCCAGCTTATCATCTACGGACTTTTGTTCTTTGGAACAAGCGGAACTCCAGTCGGCTCAATTGACAGCGGAATCAAGGATGTTTTTGGCGGAAGATGGGTTCTTGGAGTTATAAACGGCGAGTTAGTTACATTCCCGAAATTGATTATTCCTGCCGCCATAGCGATTGTTGTAGCCTGGTTTATCTGGAACAAGACAACGTTCGGAAAAAACATGTATGCTGTAGGCGGAAACGCAGAAGCTGCAAGTGTAAGCGGAATCAGCGTGTTCAAGGTAACTTTGGGCGTGTTTATTATGGCTGGAATTTTCTACGGATTCGGCGCGTTTTTTGAGGCTTTCAAGGCAAACGCAAGCGCAGGAACAGGGCAGGGCTATGAGCTTGATGCTATTGCTGCGTGTGTTGTCGGCGGAATTTCATTTAACGGCGGAATAGGAAAAATCGGTGGCGCAGTTCTTGGTGTTATAATTTTCACAAGCCTTACTTACTGCCTTACTTTCCTTGGAATTGACACAAATCTTCAGTTTGTATTTAAAGGATTTATAATTATTGCGGCTGTTGCGCTTGACAGCATAAAATATCTTAAGCGGAAATAGATGCGGAATTGTAAATAAATTTTTGTCTGAATAATTTTCCTCCAATTTTGCACCTTTGGGGCTTTTTGCTTCAAGGGTGCGTTTTTTTATGATTTGATTCTGATTTATTTTGAAGCCTGGATATTTATTTTATATTTATTGTTATTATCGGACTTGATCCGATAATCTATATTCAACATTTGGAAGTATGAATGATTTAAAAATAAAAAAAGACACTAAGAAAACTTAGTGCCTGCTTGGGGAGTGAAGGATTCGAACCTACGAAGGAAAACCAACAGATTTACAGTCTGCCCCCTTTGACCACTCGGGAAACTCCCCGATGAAAGCTGCTTGTAGGACTTGGACCCACGACCCCGAGATTACAAATCACGTGCTCTACCAACTGAGCTAAAGCAGCAGATAATCAACTGGCGGTTAACCAAGCTGATAGAGAGACTATATACTATAGCGCATTTTGTGTCAATATCTTTAGTTTAAAATTCGCTATTTTTTTGATTTTTATTAATCAAGTGAAAATAATAAAATTTGTTAAATCCATATTTGTGTGGTATAATTTTTTAATAATTTAAGAACTCAGGAGCGCAAAGAAAATGCCTGTTTCGCCTTATATAAAGGAAACAATGTCTAGCAAAACTGCTGGTGTAATCAGAAAAATGTTTGAGGAAGGCCTTGAACTTAAGAAGAAATACGGAGAAGACAATGTCTTTGACTTCAGCATAGGAAATCCAGACTTGGATCCGCCGAAAGAAATTTTTGAGTGCATAGAAGAGCTTGCAAAAAATCGTGAAAAAAATTTCCATGGATATATGCCGAATCCCGGCTATCAGTTTGCAAGAGAAGCGATGGCGAAAAAAACAGAAACGGAGCAAGGAGTTCCTGTTGACTTTAGCTGTGTTGTAATGTCTGTCGGTGCGGCTGGAGCTTTAAATAGTCTTTTCAAGGCTATTCTTTCTGAAGGTGACAATGTTATAGTTCCTTCTCCATTTTTTACAGAATACAGGCATTATGTTCATAATTACGGCGGAAATTTGATTGAAGTTCCTGCAAAGCCTGATTTTTCGCTTGATGTGGATGCGATTTCCGCCGCCTTGACAGAAAAAACTGCCGCTGTTCTTATAAACAGTCCGAATAATCCGACCGGCCGCATTTATTCAAATGAAGAAATAAAAAAACTTGCTGAAGTTCTGGAGCTTCATGCAAAAAAATGCGGAAGAAAACCGTATCTTGTGTGCGACGAGCCTTACCGAGCGATTGTTTACGACGGTAACTCTGTAGCCCCTGTTTTTCCAGTTTATGACAGCGCGATTATTGTAACTTCGTTTGCAAAAAATTTAAGCCTTCCAGGTGAAAGAATCGGATATATTTGCGTAAATCCTGTCTGCCCTGACAAGGATGAAGTTGTCGCCGCTTGTATTTTTACAACAAGAATTTTGGGCTATGTAAATGCTCCGGCTTTTTTTCAGCGTGTGGTTGCAAAAACTTGGGATGTGAAGGTTGATTATTCTCTTTATAAGAAACGCCGTGATATGCTTATGGACGTGCTGGACGAGGCTGGAGTTGAGCATATTGTTCCTGAAGGCGCGTTTTATATGTGGTGCAGGGCTCCTGAATCTTTTGGCGCGGACGATATGGCTTTCTGCGATTACTTAAAAAAATATAATATTCTTTCTGCTCCGGGAAGCGGCTTTGGCGGAAAGGGGTGGATTCGGCTTGCGTACTGTGTGAGCGAAAAATCAATTGAAAATTCAAGAAAGGCTTTTGTAAAGGCAATGAAAGATTTGGAGGAAGAAAGATGAAAATTTTAATGGTGACAGCAGAAACTGTTCCTTTTGCAAAAACTGGCGGACTTGCAGACATGGTAAGTGCGCTTGCAATTCAGCTTACAAAAATGGGGCATGATGTAAAAATTGTTATGCCGCGCTACTATAAAATAGACAGAAGCAAGCTTGTGAAACTTGAAGGTCCTATGGCGATTGCCGCTGGAACAGTTGAAACTTGGTCGGCTGTTTATACAACAACAATGCCGGGATGCGAAAAGCTTTCGGTTTATTTTATCGACCATGAGCAGTGCTTTGGAAGAGATGGCGTTTACGGCGTTCCTTCTGAAACTGATTTCCACGACAATCCTTATAGGTTTGCTGTTCTTTGCCACGGAGCTTTTCAGCTTTGCCGTAAGCTTGGATGGTTCCCTGACATAATTCATTGCCACGACTGGTCAACATGTCTTGCTCCAGTTCTTTTAAAGCATGTTTGCCGTTACTGTGGATTTGAAAAAACAGCGAGCGTTCTTACAATTCACAATCAGGGCTACCAAGGTCAGTATTCAAAAAATTCGTTTCCAGCTCTTGGAATTGACTGGGGACTTTATTATGGCGCGGGCTTTGAGCATGACGGCGGAATAAATTTCTTACAGGCCGGCGTTTCTTCTTCCGACATGATAACGACTGTTTCGCCGACTTATGCGCATGAAATTCAGACTGCGGAAGGCGGGTTCGGAATGGACGGACTTTTGCGCGCAAGAACTGATGTTATAAAAGGAATCTTGAACGGCGCGGATTTGCGTCAGTGGAATCCAGAAATAGACAAGAAAATCCCTGAGACTTACTCGGCAAGAAGTATGGCTGGAAAAGCAAAGTGCAAGGAAGAACTTCAGAAAAAAATGGGGCTGGAGGTAAATCCTGATATTCCCGTCATTGGAATTGTTACGCGCCTTGTTGACCAGAAGGGCATTGCTGAAGTTTTTGCTCCGACTTACGGCTCGATTTACCAAATTTGTACGGACATGAAAGTTCAGTTTGCAATTCTTGGCAGCGGAGAAAGCTGGTGCGAAAACGAGATTTGCGCCTTGCAATCAAAACTTCCGAACCTTAGAGCCTACATTGGATACGACGATGCTTTGAGCCATCTTATTGAAGCCGGAAGCGATTTCTTCCTTATGCCGTCAAAGTATGAACCGTGCGGCTTGAATCAGATTTATTCAATGCTTTATGGAACTTTGCCAATTGTAAGAAAAACTGGCGGACTTGCGGATACCGTTGACAACTACAATCAGCAGACAGGAGAAGGCACAGGCTTTGTATTTGAACAGCTTACTCCGCGTGCTATTTATGATACTGTTGGCTGGGCTGTCTGGGCGTACTACAACAAAAAAGACCACATCAAAAAAATGCAGCAAGCCGGAATGAAAAAGACGTTCGGATGGGACGAGGCTGCTGAAAAGTATGTTCAGGTTTATAAAGAAGCTTTGGAACGTGGCTGCGGAATAAGAAAGTAAATTCTTTGAGCCAGACAATTGAATTTTTTCTTGAACTGGCTCTAATTGCTAAACGCCGCGCAATATGATAATCTAAAACTCACTTTTTTAACTTGAGGAATCAAATGGCAGACGAAGAATTTGACAGCAACAAGACTTTTTTGGCGTCAGTGGAACGCTCAAAGCAGATAGAAGCAGATATTCAAGTGAATCCGCAGAAATACAGGGTTCTTACAGGCGACCGTCCGACTGGAAATCTTCACATCGGGCATTACTTTGGATCTTTGCAGAACAGAGTGCGCCTTGCAAAACTTGGCGTTCCTACAATGATTCTTATTGCGGACTATCAAGTTCTGACCGACCATGATGCGTTTGATAAAATCAGCCAGAACACAAAGCAGCTTGTAATAGATTATCTTGCCGCCGGAATTGAGCCTGGTGAAAACGTTATAATTTATCCGCACAGCTATATTCCTGAGTGCAATCAGCTTATGCTTCCGTTTATGACTTTGGTAAGCAACGCGGAGCTTTCAAGAAATCCGACTGTAAAAGAGGAGATTGCCAGCGCGGGACTTACAAACGTGAATGCCGGAATGTACACTTATCCGATTCATCAGGCATGTGATATTCTTTTCTGCAAGGGAAATGTTGTTCCTGTTGGAAAAGATCAGCTTCCGCATATTGAGCTTACACGGAACATTGCAAAGGCTTTTAACAGGAAATTCTGCAAGAACCGCGAGCCAGTTTTTCCATTGCCGCAAGCATTGCTTTCAAAAACTCCGAGCATTCTTGGTTTGGACGGAAGCCAAAAAATGAGCAAGAGCCGTGGAAACGCAATTTTCCTTTGCAGCACCGAAGACGAAACCGCCTCTCTTATAAAGAAAGCAAAAACTGATTCTGAGCGCGTTATAACTTATGATCCTGAAAATCGCCCGGAAGTCGCAAATCTTCTTATGCTGATTTCTCTTTGCACAAAAGAAGAGCCGGCTGACATTGCTGAGCGGATTGGAGAAAAGGGAAGCGGCGAGCTTAAAAAAGTGCTTGCTGAAGCCTTGAATGAAGAACTTCGTCCTTTAAGACAAAAACGGGCCGAGCTTGAAAAAAATCCTGACTACATAAGGCAGGTTCTTCTTGAAGGTGTAGAAAAAGCGCGTGCGATTGCCATAAAAACTTTGGACGAAGTTCGCGAAGCCATGAACATGAAAATTTAGCTTTAGCTATTCCTGTTATCCTGCTGCAAAAACGGCAGGATTTATTTTTAGCAAAAGGAAATTAAAAATATGAATCTGGAAGTAAAAGAACTTTCTATGCCTGATGGAAATGTGAATTTTGTTTATCATTGGATTCCGGTGGAAACTGAATCTGTTGTGGTTTTAAGCCACGGAATGGCTGAGCACGCTGCCCGTTATGCTCGTTTTGCGGAATTTCTTGCAAAAAATAAAATCGCGTTGATTGCAGAAGATCACAGGGGACATGGAAAAACCGGTCTAAAAGCGCAGACTGACGGAACTGGAATGCCTGGTTTTCTTGCGGATAAAGACGGATTCAACCTGGTAACAGAAGATATTCACGAAGAAATTTTATATGCAAAAAAAATTTTCCCCGGAAAAAAGATTTTTCTTTTGGGGCATAGCTTTGGCTCGTTTATTGCCCAGAATGTAATTGAAAAATATGGAGATGAAATTGCCAAGGCTGTTCTTTGCGGAACTGCCGGTCCCAGGCTTTTGACAGTTGCCTTTGCAAATTTTATTGGCGGAATTATAAAATTTTTTGAAGGCGCAAAAAAGCAAAGCCGCTTTATGAATTTTTTAACGTTCGGACTTTCAAATTCAAAAATAAAAAATCGCCGTACGGATTTTGACTGGCTTTCAAGAGATAAAAATGAAGTTGACCTTTATATAAAAGATGAACTTTGCGGTTTTGATGCCACAAATGGATTTTTGTGCGATATATATTCAGGATTACGCCAAATTCATAAAAAGAGCAACATCTTGAAAATTCCAAAAGATTTGCCAGTTTTTCTTGTTGCAGGAACTGCTGATCCAGTCGGCTCTTACGGAAAGACTGTAAAAAAACTTTTTGACTGCTATAAAAAATCCGGCATGAAAAATGTTTCAATGCGTCTTTATGAAGGTGCGCGCCATGAGCTTTTTAACGAAATAAACCGCGAGGAAGTCATGGACGACATTCTGCATTTTTTGCAAAGCTAGTTTTCCTGCTCTGAAACGTCCTGCTGAATGTGAAGCTTTCTGTTTCTTTTTGCGCGTTTTGGTTTTACCTGAATTCCTGCGTCCTGCAAAAGTTTCCGTACTGCAAAATCGAGTTCTGTCCTCTGCGGATTTATCGGAAGCACAAAATTTCTGCATATTGCCCAGGTTTTTTTATAAATTTCTGATGATGAATATTCACTTTGGATTTCAAGCTTCCAGTCAGTGAGTTGCTCAACAAAATCCTTTAAAAGAAAATAAAGACGCTCGCCAAGCCTAGAATCTTGGTTTTGCTTTACGAAGTCATCGAGTTTTTTTAAATTTTCAAGATAAGATTTTGCGAACTTTTTATTTTCGAGAATGAGATTTGAAGCTGCCGGCTGAAGGTATTCGTATAAATCAGTTTCCAATGCCGCATTTACAATTTCAAATGAATGTCCACCGTTTATTATTTTTAAAAATTCTTCAGTGAGCCTTGAAGAAGAAACTGGCGACAAAAGAGGGGCAGATATTCTGATTTTCTTTTTTAGCTTGTGCGAAAGTTTGCAGCCTGTTGTTGCTCCGTACTTTACGGCCCTTATCATTCTTACGGGATCTTCTATAAAAATTCTGTCGATTGGAATTACAGGTTTTACAATTCCTTTTTTTATGTCTTCAACTCCGCCTACATAGTCAATAATCTGCTGCTTTAAAGGGTCGTAGTACAGCGCGTTCAATGTGAAATCCCTGCGCAACACATCTTCGTCCATTGAGCCGAATGCGTTTCCGATTGATCCGTCTATAATTGAGCGGAATGTGCTGACTTCAAAAATTTTTGTTCCAAAGAAAACGTGCACAAGCCTGAATCTTTTTCCGATTATGCGTGAGTTTCTGAAAATTTTTTTTATGCGGCTTGGAGTTGCGTCTGTTACAATGTCAAAATCCTTTGGCGTTCTGCCTCCAATAAGATCTCTTACAGCTCCTCCGACAATGTAAGAGTCAAAACCGTTTTTCTTTAAGCAGTCAATGATAAAAATAGCGTCAGGATCTATTGATTCCCGCTTTATGCAATGCTCGTCTTTTGTATAAACAACGGCTTTTTTTACAGGATTTCCTTTTTCATCTGTAGAATATCTAACTAACACAGTGCGACCATTTTAATGTTCAAATGTTTTGAAGTCAATTACCCGAAAATCATTCATCAAAACGCAGCAGACTTTTAAAACCGTTTTATTTGTTTAACGTTATTTTGTCTATTATTATGCTGACTTCTTCAATTAAAATTCCTGTGTATTTTTCGATATTTTCGATTATGTACTGCTGTAGGCTGTGAATCTCTCCTGTGAGCTGGCGGCCGAACGGAACGTCGATTGTGATTATTAGCCTGTATCCGCGGCTGTCTGTTTTTATTGAAAGTTTTTTGATTCTGATTTCCTGCGAGAATTCATTTATGCAGTGCATTGCCATCTGGCTGAGCGCGGCTTCTGAAATTTCAATTCTGCCTTTTTTGCTGAACTCTGGAGTTACAATTGATTTTTCCATTACGGAAGTTTCTTTCTTTAGAAATTTCAGCTTGCTTTTATTCGCAATGTCCCTAAGCGAATCATGGAAAATTTGCGAGTAGCTTTTTTTTACTTCGATAGCCGGAACAGGAATTACGTGCTTGCCTTCGATTTGTCTTGACCGGATTGCTTTTTCAATTTCTTCGCGGTTTGCAATGTCTTCAATTTTTATTATTTTTGATGGCAGCGGAATCTGAAGCCTTGTGGCTATTTTTCCAGCCATTTTTTCGCTTGTTCCGATTATGAGAAGTTTTTTGATTTTGTTCTTTTGCAGGGCTTTTGCAACATCGTCGCGGTGCTGCTTGTCATCAAAAAGCGCGATTCTTACAGCTCCCATGTATGTTTTTTCGTGCTTGGCAGTTTTTCCCGCAAGAATTTTGTCGTCCTTTATAAGAAGTCCGTCGTCAATAATCGCCTCGATTCCGTACTTTTGAGCAAGAAGTTTTGCGCGGAAACTTTTTCCTGTTCCGCTTTCACCGACCAGCGCGAAAACTGTAAGACCTGTATGCAGCATTTTTGAAATAAAATTCATATATTAAATTATAAATTCAGCAGTGGGAATTTTCAAGAAATTTTCTATAAATTTTTTAAATAAAGGAGAAATCTCTGCCTGAATTTCACTTGGAAGCAAAAGCGGATTGTCTTTTGGAAATTCCAGTTTCCAGGCATGAAGAAAAAATCCGCAGCTAGAAAATTCTCCGTTTGGAATTTTTGTTCCGCCGTAAAGCTTGTCTCCCAAAAGCGGAAAACCGCGGCTTGCGCAGTGAATTCTAATCTGATGTTTTCTTCCGGTTTCTATCTGGATTTTTGCAAGTGAAATTTCTTTTCCGCAGAAAATTCCTTGCGCGATTTTTTTTATTTTTGTGCAGGCAGTTTTTTCTTCAATTGTATCGTAAATTGCAAGCTCATTTTCCGGAAGAAAATTTTCAACAACTGCAAGATAAGTTTTTTTTATGCTGTGATTTTTTATATTTTCCGAAAACCATTTTGCGCCTTGCAAACTTTGGGAAAATGTGATAAGTCCGGTTGTGAATTTGTCAATTCTGTGAAGCGGTCCAGGTCTGAATGAAAGAGATGCGGTTTTTGTGTTCTGCGCAACAAAATCAGCAAGGCAGAAACTTGAATTTTTTGAAGGCTGAACTTCAATTCCGCTTTGCTTGTTTATTATCCAGAGATGCTCGTTTTTAAATGCAGTTTGAAGTGAAATGTCGCCATGAATTTTTTGCGTTGATTTTTTTTCAGTTTTACTTTTTCTGGCTGCATTTTCTTTTAGTAGAAAATCCGCTATGAAAATTTTGTCTCCGCTTTTGATTCTGTCTTCTGGAGCTGACTTTGCATTGTTCAGTTTTATCAGTGTTTTTCTTATGAGCTTGAAAATGTTTTCGGGCTGAAGTCCTTTCGATTCAAATATGCGTTTTGCGGCTTTGTCTAGCCGTCTTCCGTCATCGTCCTCCTTTGCTTCAAATTCTATAAATTCCATGCGCCGATTATAGAATAATTTATGCTTATATGCTATAATCCTGCTTATGAATTTGAAGGAACAGCTCCATTTGTTTTTTTCTCAGCCTGCTTTTTTGGCATGTTTATTCAGCTGGCTGTCTGCTCAACTTGTAAAAACTCTCATAAAGCTTTTCTCTGGAAAAGTTCATAGTTTAAAAGAATTGTTTGAACTTCTTTTGTGGCGTACAGGAAGTATGCCGTCTAGCCATTCCGCGCTTGTAGCTACGCTTTGCACTACAATTGGCTTCCGTTCCGGTGTTAACAGCGATGTTTTTATTCTTTCGCTTGGTTTTTATTTGGTTACAATCCGCGATGCTGTTGGAGTGCGCCGCGCGAATGGGCTTCAGGCTGCAATGCTCAATAAAATAGGTCGTCTTCTTGCTGCAAAAAATATAATTGAAGAAGTCAAGCCGATAAAGGAAGTTCAGGGACATACTCCGGCGGAAGTTATTATCGGTTCGTTGCTTGGCTTTTTTATTGGACTTGCATTCAGTGTTTAAAATGAAGCCTAGCAAACTAAAGATTTCATTTTCTATTGCGGCGGTTTGTTCCGCTTTTGTTTTTCTCTTTGCCTTTAGGAGCATTCCAGTTTTTAGAATTTGGGACAGTTATAAAGTTGTTTACGCTGACAAATCTATTCCAGAGGAAAAAGTTCTTTCCTGCCTTGAAAACGCAGGCTGCCAGAACATCATAAGCCTTGGCCGTCAGCAGATTCCATTGGTTTCAGACTTTACGCCTGTTCTTCCTGATTCTTACAATGAATATTTGACAAGCCGGCTTGGATATTTTTTTGACTACTCAAAATCTTTTTTGCTTTATTATATTCCGAATGGTTCAGGACAGCAAATTTTAAAAGCCTTGGAAAATCTTTCGCAGAAAACAGGGCTTCAGGCTGGAATTGACGGAATTCAGCAGTATCCTTTTGCAGTTCCTGTTGTCTGCGTTTTGGTTTTTTTTGCTTTTTTATATTTGTCAAAAAATAAAGTTCCGTTTTTTTTCTCATCTTGCTTTATTTTGCTTTTGTCTTTTTCAAAGCCTTTTTATCCTGTTGCGGCGGCGGTTGTTCTGTATATGCTTTCATGTTATTTTGCTCAGCGGATTTGGGGAAGAAAAAAAGCTTTTTCTGTACTTAAAAAAAATCCGTATTTTATAATTCCGCTTGCAGTTTCGTTTTTGATTGCCTTGCTTTCCGGATGGCAGGAAGGTTTTCTTGTGATTTTGTGCGGACTGGCTTCTTGCTCGGCTCTTTTTCTTTTGGGAACTTTTGAAGCTTTTATGGATTCAAGAAATTCTTTTAAAACTGTAAAGATTTTTTCTGCGCCTCAGCTTCCTCTTATGTATCCTGCTACAGCTTTTCATACGTTTCTTTGCCTTGCACCTTTGCTTGTCTTGCTTTTTTGTTTTATTTTCGCTTCCAATTTCAGTTTTAGTTCTGGAAAAAATGTTTCTCTTCCTGTTCCTGTGGACTCTTCTTCGGAAAGTTCAATTCCGTCATTAAAAGATTTTTACTGCTGGGCTTGGAATGTGGAGTCGTTTCCGTATAAAAACTTAAACAAAAATTCCGGCTTTGAGAATGTGCAAGAGGGAAGCGTTGTTTCTGTTCCGCGTTTTGAAGAAAAAAACGGCAGAATTTTTCAGGCGGATTCGATCGTGATGAAATTTAATTCGGATTTTAAAAACCGCATTGATAAAAAAGTTGAGTCCCTTGGCTACAATGCAATTGAAAAACTGATGTTGAAACAAGGAGAAAATACGAGCGTTGCTTACAGTTCAAGGGAAAATATTTCCAGACGGCCTGACGGATTCAGCGCAAGCTTGATTTTGTCATGTCTTTTTGTGCCGGTTTTTCTTTTGCTTTTGTATGTGGCAAAATCGAACAGGCGCAGAAGTTTGTAAACTGATTTTTTGAAAAAGTTTGCTGGCTGTTTTTCGGTCAGCTTTGGGAAAAAAAGATAAATGAAGACTGTGAATAATTTTGTTTTGCCTGGACATCCGATGTTTCAGGATTCTGTAAGAGCTTTTTTGCCGAGGAAAGTTGTAATTCCATTTAGGCAGTCGAGCGAGGCGGAGTATTCCTGCGGATTTCAGCCTGGCGATATTGTGAGGGAAGGTCAGATAATCGCTTCTCCAAAAAATTTTGCGGATGGTGCGAACATTCATTCTTCCGTTCCAGGAAAAATACTTTCGATTTTTAAATGTACGCTTCCTAATGGAACTTTGGGAAATGCGGCGGAAATCTCTACAGACGGTGCGTTTTCGTATCTTGGAAAAAAGCTTCCTTCTGTTGACTGGAATTTTTTGAACACAGAAACTTTGCTTGAAGAATTTAAGGTGAAGGGAATTGTAAACACATTCAGAAAAAAAACGGAATCACTTTGCGCCCAGATAACTCGTGGAAATCTTGTAAAAGAGCGTTTTGTAATCGTCAGAATGTTTGATGAAGATCCAAGCCGATTTACAGACAGTTTCATTGCAAAGAAATTTACTTCGGAAGTTGTTCAGGGTGCGTTGATTTGCTGCAAAGCTTTTAGCGCAAAAGGAATTGTTTTTGCTTTGCCTAAGAAATCTGACATTGAAATTTCCACAGAGTTTTTTGGCAATGTTCCTTTTTTGTTTGTAAATGCTGATACAGAAAAGTATCCTTGCGGCTTTATGCAGAATTTGCTTAGGACAATCCGCAATGCTTCCAAAAATTCAGAATTTTCAAAAGTAAACAGCAAGTGCCTTTTTTTAGATCCTGAAACTGCACTTTCAGTTTTTGAAGCAGTTGTAAAAGGAATTCCTGTTATTGAGCGTTACGTCCATGTGCATGGAAGCTGCTTGAAATCCGTTGGAATGTTCAAGGCAAGAATCGGAGCCTCTATAAAAAGTCTTGTTGAGCAATGTGGCGGATTTAAAATTTCTCCTTCAAAAATTGTTGTAAACGGAATGATTACAGGAATGGTGGCTTCAACTTTGGATATTCCGATTACAAAATCTATAAAGTCTTTGGAATTTGTTCCTGCAACGGAACTTTGCGTTCAGGATGAAAAAAACTGCATAAGATGCGGAAAATGCAGAAACGTCTGCCCAGAAGGACTTTCGCCGGATTTACTTTACAAGCACTTGGTTGAAAACTATCATCTTCCAAAAGAACTTTGCGCTACAAGTTTGCTCTGTTCACATTGCTCGGTCTGCAACAGCGTTTGTCCTTCACGCCTGCCTTTGAGCCAGACAATAGCTTTGTTATAAGGAAAAAAAATGACGAATACAGAATTAAAAAAACATTGTGCGAAAATTACTTTGAATCCGTTTGCAAGCGCATCTTATTCACTTGGAACAATTTCGTTTATGATGATTGCGCTCCTTCTTGTTCAAGTCGCTATGCTGGCGGTTTCAAAAAGTTTTGATTCTCTTGTTGTGCTTTTGTTTGCTTTGCTTGCCTCGGTTTGCGCAGAAGCCGCTTTTTATTTTTTTAAGCGGACTGAAAAACATACTTGGAGAATTTCTGTAATACAAGGCTTGATAGCTGGACTTTTGATTCCTTCTGTTTATCCAGTCTATGCTGTTTTTGCCGTTGTGTTTTTTACTTTGCTTCTTGGAAAATTTGTATTCGGAAACTTTGATTCGTCCTGGGCTAATTTAGTCGCGCTTTGCATTGTTGTTTTGTATTTTTTGAATCCTTCTGCTTTTCCTCCGTTTGCTGTTTCTGCGCAAGAGCTTCTGACAAGAAATGCTGCTCTTTCTCTGATTCAAAATGGAACAGTTCCTCTGCTTGAACTGGATTCTTCTATCACAGATTTTTTGAATAGCTATATTTTTAAGTTTTTTGGAATTTCAATTCCAGATGGATATGTGAGTTTGTTTTGGGACAACGGTTCTGTGATTCCGGCTTTTAGATTCAACTTTATAACTTTAGTTTCTTCCATTATATTGGTTTCATTTGATATGGTTGATTACGTTGTTCCTGCAGTTTTCCTTTTTGTCTATTCATTTTTAGTGAGATTTTTGCTTCCGTTTTTTATAGGCGGAATTCCGTTTCAGGGCGACATTCTGCTTGCTCTTCTTACAAGCGGAACTTTGTTTTGCACGCTTTATCTTTTGCAATGGTACGGAACTTTGCCAATGACTTTGTGGGGAAAATTTCTTTACGGAGCTTTTGCCGGGCTGATTGGCTTTCTTATAATCGGAAGCGGAACTTCTTCTGCAGGATATGTTTTTTTGATTCTTGTTATAAATTTGATTTCTCCTGTGATTCAATTTTTTGAAGACAAAAAGCTATACGAAAATGTTTCCAAAAAACTTGTTCCGCGCCTAAAGGAAATCAGCGAGGTTTAAAATGCTTGAAGATGAAATCGAGACTGTAGACAACGAAAAAAAACTTTTTTATAAAACGCTTCTTATAAAGTGCGGAATTTTCTGCGGAATCCTTGCCGGATTTTTTGCAGTTCTTGTTTTGTTTACTTTGCTTGGAAGAAATTCCTGGAAGAATGGACTGAAAAAAGAAACTTCGCAAGTTTTAAAAGACAACGGCATTGAAAACATTCAGCTTGGAAACTGGGTAAAGATTAAAACTGCGCTTACAGTTTCAGCTTCTGTGTATGAAGCGATTTCTGAAAATACTGAAAATGAAATGTACGCCGTGATTATTCGTGTTCCGACTTTGTACGGACCAGTTCCTGCTGTTTATATTTATTCAGATAAAAACGGTGCGCAGTTTATCGGCTTTTCGCACATTGCAGGAAAAACAAATTCTCATATAAAAGCAAGTTCAGAAAATTCTCAAATTGAATACTGGAAAAATAAAATTCCGGTGATTCTAAATTCAAAATTTTCCCGATGAATTTGATTGCTTTTTTGGAAGGTTAAAATGAAAAAAAACGAGCTTTACATTTATATACCACTTTCATTTGCGCTTCTTCTTCCTGTTCCCGGAAGATTTGCTTATGGACTGATTATTGTTTTTCTGCTTTACCTTATGTCTGTGTGCGGAATTCTTTTTAAAAAGTTTGCTGTTAAATTTTTTAACGCGGAGCTTAGCAATGTGATTGTAACGATTATGCTTGTTTCTCTTTGCATACTTGTCCGCCAGCTTGTAATAGTTTTTTCTCCTTTGATAGCATTTGTTTTAGGAATTGCTTTTTTTATGCCGGCTTTTACATCTTTCATTCTTGGAAATTTGTATTCTTCTTCCAGCTTGTCAGTCCTTTTTGAGCTGAAAAATGTCTTTGTAAAATGCAGTTTCTTTTGTGTTTTTGCGCTTGTGTTTTTCTTTATAAGAGATGTTTTTGGATACGGAACAATTTCTTTTCCTTCGCCGAACGGAATTTTTGAAATTCAGATTTTCAGCGCGGAGAATAAAATTTTGCCTTTTTCATTTTTAGCTTCAATTCCTGGAGCAGTTGTTCTTTTGCTTTTATTTAACGCATTGTTTTTCAAAATAATTTCGTCTTTTGAAATCATAGAAACTTCACGGGTGGATTAAAATGTTTTCAGTTTTTTTCTATTATATTACCTATGCGTCTATAGTCTTGGTTTATGGAATTGGAATGGAGCGGGCAGTGTTCCTTTCTGGAAATAAAAATCCGCTTTGGCTAAAAGCTATAAAAATGCTTATAACGGCAAGCTCTGTTTCAGCTTTGTCTTATCTTTTTGTGAATTCGCTTTTAGTTCCCGCTGAACTTGCAGAGCTTTATCCTTTTGCGGTTCTCTTGATTTTTATTCCTGTATCGGTTTTTATAGAAGCAATTATCAGGATAACGACAAAAATCAGCGCGGTTGAATTTTCAATTTCGCTTCTGTTTATTTTTGTTGCCATTACAGAAAGCTCTTCTCTTGCAGAATGTGTTTTTATAACTTGTATCTGTGTGCTTTCATTTTTTATTTTTATACCTTTTGTTTATTCTCTTTGCAGAAAATTTGATCTGTACGGCGGAAGAACTGAATGCTCAAGAAATAATTTTATTCTTGCTAGCATTGCGATTATAATGCTGATTCTTTTATGCTGGAATGTTTCATGGCTGAATAAAGGAGTTTTTCAATGATAGCGGCTATTCTTTTTGGACTTCTTTTTATAATTGTTGTTTCCTTTGTTTGCGTTTTTATTTTTTATATTTTGTCTCCTTCGCTAAAAAAACAGGAAATTCCTTTTGAGCATTCTTTGATTTCCGAAACAGAGCTTTTGGAAAAATCAAACTTTGAAGAATTTCCTTCAGCTACAGAAAATAAAGCTGTTGTGCTATGTTCACCTGAAAAAAATTGTGGAAAAAAAAGACTTGATTATAACGGTTCTAAAAACTGCGCGTTGTTTTTTTCTGTTTTTGATACAGAATACAATTGCAAGTATATTTGCGCAGGATTTGGAGACTGCATAAAATCTTGTCCGCGCGGCGCATTGTCTATAAAAAATAAAACAGCAGTTGTAAGCAGTCTTTGCAATGGCTGTGGAAAATGCGTTGATTCCTGTCCGCATGAAATTATAAAGCTGATTCCTGCCGCCACAAAAAAAGTTGCATTGTGCAATTCGCCTTTCTCTGAAAAAACGGAATGCTCTGAATTTCTTTCTGAAAAAGAAATCTTGCCCTTTGATAAGAGAGGCTTTAAATTCTGGAAAAAGTGCTATACAATATTTTGCAAAAGGTAAGCTGCTTTAATGAAGAGTAAATTCTGTCTTGTTCTAAATGCTGATTTAGAAAGTTCTGATGAAACTGTTTTGCTTGAAAAAAACTATCAGAATGTTTTTAAACCGTTGCTTTCATTTTTATATTCTCATAAAGATTTTTTTCTTACTATCGGATTTTCAGGACCGCAGCTTTCACATTACGAAAAAAAACATCCGGAATCAATAGAACTTCTTCATGAACTTTCCTCTAAAAGACAGATTGAAATAATCGGCGGCGGATATTATTCTCCGATTTTTCCTTTGCTTTTGCCAATGGACAGAAGCGGGCAGATTGAAAAAATGAATTCGCTTGTCCGCTCAACGATTGGAAAACGTCCGTGCGGAATGACTTTGTTCGGAAGTATTTGGGATTCTTGCCTTGTTTCAACTTTTCAGTCGTGCGGAATGGAATATGTTTTTCTTGACAGTTCTCTTGTTCCAAAAAAACATTTAAAATGCTGTCCGCTGATTGCAAGTGAGCAGGGAAGAAGCATAAAAATTTTTCCGTCCTATAAAAATTTAATTCCGCTTGAAAATGAATCTTGCCAAGAATGGACTTCAAGAATAAAAACTTTTGCTTCAAAAATTAGACCTGAGCAATTTCCTTTTTCCGACGAGTTTTTTGAGCCTGTGCTATCTCTTTGCTTTTCATTTGAGCAGTTCGGTTCTTTTATGAAATCACAATGCTTTGCTTCTGTTTCTGAAAATTCAGAAGATGTTTCTTTTACAACTCCATATTTGTATTTGAAAAAATCAAAGTGCTTTTCTCCGGCTTATATTCCTGCTGGAATGGACAGCGAAATTTCAAAATGGAGCTTGATTCCGTTTAAGCAGGTAGAAAATAAAACAGGATTTCCGCCTACAATACAAGACTACTTGAATTTGTATTTGCAGAATAAGCGGCTTTATGAGCGCATGGTTTATATCAGTATGCTGGTTTCGCAGTGCAAGGGTGGAGATAAAGTTAGAAAAACTGCATCGTCTGAAATGCTTTGGAAAGCGCAGGACGGAACAAATTATTTGTCTCCGTCATTTGGAGTGCCTTCACCTGCTGAAAAAAGACAAAAGGCTTTTCGCGCTTTGAATGAAGCTGAACGTCTGATTCGTGAGGCTGCAAAAATTTTCAGAGAGTCACTTACTTCTTTTGATTGCAACGGAGACGGACTCAACGAATATATTTGCCAGATGGAAAAATATAATGCTGTTGTTTCCTTGCAGGGCGGACAAATTTCTGAGCTTAATTTTATAAAAAGCGGAGCCAACTATGCCGCAAGTCTTTCCCGGATTGAAAAATTTGATTCTGGAACAGATTTTTATAACCGTGGATTTTTTTCTGACCATTTGATTGAGACTGAAAAGTTTGAAAAATATTTAGCGGAGAAAACAATCGAAAACTGTATTTTTTCCAATTCGCAGTTTTCAGAAAAAAAACTTGAATCCAAGCGAAAAGAAATTCAGCTTGAAGGAAACGGACTTTTTTCTTCCATGAAACTTCCTGTAAAACTTAGAAAGAATTTTACTTTTTCTTCTAGCGGAATTACAGTTCAGTATATTTTAAAGAATGAAAGCCCGATTGAATTGAACGCGTTTTTCGCAGTTGAACTTAATTTTTCCCAGACTCGTTTTGACAAGAAATTTGAAATGGAAAGCCAGTATTCTACAGAAGCTATTTTGAATGAAACGCGCCTTCTTTTGCCTGATTCTTTTTATGCCGATGAGGGCGTTTCGATTATTCAGGTAAAAGATTCCGCAGACAAACGCATTTTTGTGATTGAGCCGAATGAAGACTCCGGGCTTAGCTGCGCGATGATTGCATTTAAACGCCCTGTTGACAGTCTTGAGCCAAAAGTAACTTCTTCTACTTATAAAGTCGCCCTTTTTTGGAATATAAATCTTTCCGCTGGAATGGAAAAAGAAAAGACAATCAACTTGAGTGTTATGCCTCTAAAAAATAACATTAGTGTGAAATAAAGCTATTATCTTCCTGCAATTTTTTTCTTTAGATATTTGTAGAACCATGCGCGAAGTTTTTCTGCTGTCTTATAGAATGCATACCAGTTTTTCTTTAGGACAACATCAAAGCTTCCTGGCCTATGAATGAGTTTTCCACCGAAACCAGTTTTAAAAAGAAACAAGCCGTGCATTGGATGATTTTTATTTTCTTCTGGCGGGCAGCCGTAAAAATCATAGACCGGACAGCCGATTTTTTTTGCATCGCAGATTGCATTCCATTGAAGCAAGTAGGCTGGCATAAAATTCCGCTTTATATTTCCTGATGCACCGTAAAGATAAACAGCTTCTTTTTTGCAGAACAAAGTGATTATTCCTGCAAGAACATCTGCTTCATGTTTTGCAAGATAAAGTCTTACAACCGGAGCGTTTTGAGTTTCTGCGCTTGAGTTTAACAAGCCAAGGTAGTAATTTTTTTGATGAAACTGAACTCCGTCGCGTTCGCTTGTCTGCATGAAAAGTTTAAAAAATTCTTCAAACGCACACGGAAAGTCAGCGTCCTTTGCGGAATAAGATTTTACTTCAACACCTTTTTTTGATGCAAGCCTTATGTTGTATCTCCATTTGCTTTTCATTTCAGAAAGAATTTTTTCTTCAGATTCTAAAAGCGAAAGCAAAACTGTATCCGGCGGCTGTATATCTGTGACTGTTTTTTCTATGCGGAAATTTTCTTTCTTTGTGTTGTGCTGCTTGAACAATTTTTTTACATTTGAAACAAAATTGTTTTTTTCTTCAAGACTTTCAAAGTCCAGTGCAGGGTCAAACCTTATGCAGATTGTGTCTTCAGGTAGAAACTTGAATATTTTTTTTGAAATTGATTCAAGCTCATTTGAAAATTTCTGGATAAGATTTTCTTCGTTGCTGGAAAATTCTGGAGACATTGGAATATATGCTATGCTGAATTTCTTAATTTTCAAACTGAACGAGCGCACAAGAACTGAAAGGCATTTTTCATTTTCCTTGCATTCTTTTAAGGATTTAACTTTGGAAACATTGTCTCCATCAAAGATAAAGAAAAATGTTTTCCATCCATGACTGCCTTTAAAGTCTGCCCAAAATTCAGTTTGTAAAAAACGTTGTTCATTATTTTGCATTCTGCTTTTTCCAGATTTTTAGTGAACGTTTCCGTTTTTTATTTTTACAGTTGAAATTTGTTTTCCTGCTGCCGTTAGAGATTTTCCTCCAATCTGCACTTTGTTTTCCAAAACTTTTATTTCAACTGCAAAAAAGTCTTCCGCCTGAATTTGCTCCGCCTTAGAATTTTCTGGCGAGCATTCAAGAACAACTTTTGTTCCAGGAATTGCCCAAGGAGCTTCGAGAGGCTCTACGCAGTCTTTTCCATTTTCATCTTTGTAGTCGGCGGCAAGCAGCATTCCCCGGCTTTCAACTCCGCGCATTTTTCTTGGCGCAAGATTTGAAGCAAGAATTATATGTTTTCCAAGAAGCTCTTCAGGCTTTAGGAAATCACGAAGTCCGCTTTGGATAATGCGTTCTGTTCCGCTTCCGTCGTCAAGAGTTTCAATGTAAAGCTTGTCGCTTTCAGGATTGTTTTCAACTTTTATGATTTTGGCAACTTTCAGATCAATTTTTTCATTGAACCATTCAGCCTGCTTTTCAAAAGGAAGAACTTCAATCTGCTTTTTTTCAGCTGGCTTTGCGTTGCGGTCTTTTTGTGTTCCTGAAAATTTCTGCCTAAATGCTTCCATTGTCTTTTGATCGAGCGGAGTAAAGAAAACTTCCGTCGGCGAAACTTCGCTTAAGCCTTCTGTGTTTCCAAGATCAGACCAGTCAAGACCTTCCGGCTTTTGCTCATCATTGAAACGTGGTTCGCTGATTTTCTTTCCAAAGTAAGACATTATTTTTTCTGCGAACTGTGGCATATACGGATGCGCCATAATCATAAGGTCTTTTATCATGTAGCAAAGATTATGAATGAGTTTTGCGGCTCGCTCCGGATCTGTCTCTCTTGTTTTCCACGGCTCTGTGTCTTGGAACGCTTTGTTTCCGATGTCTGAAATTACAAACACTTCATGGAAGGCATCTTTTAAATTTGCCCACTCAAGATAGTCAGTTGCCTTTGCCTCGTGTTCTTTTACCTGCGCCCAAAGCTTTTCGTCAACTGGAGCGTCTGGAATTTTTGAATCATAATATTTCTGCACAAAAAGAAGCGTACGGTTTACAAGATTTCCAAGGTTTCCGATTAGCTCTCCGTTGTAACGCTCACGGAATTCTTTCCACGTGAACTGATAGTCCTGTTTTTCCGGGCGGTTGTAGAAAATGTAGAATCTCCAGGCGTCCGCCTTGATACCGCTTTCCTTTGCGTCTGTTCCGAACACGCCTACGCCGCGGCTTTTTGAAAATTTTCCATCTTCGTAGTTAAGATATTCAGTTGAAGACATATGGAACAATTTTGTAAAGTTGTGTCCGCTTCCAATTTGCGAGCATGGGAAAATTACAGTGTGGAACGGGATGTTGTCTTTTCCAATAAACTGGAACAAGTCAACTGGCGGCTTGTTTTTTGCCTCTTCACTTTCTTCTGGAAGCCACCAGCTTTTCCAGTCAAATGAAGGCTTGGAAGCTGCAATAAGCTCATCGGCAAGCTGCTTTGTTATTGAAATATACCCGATTGGAGCGTTGAACCAGACATAGAAAACTTTGTTCTCATATCCAGCTTTTGGAACAGGAATTCCCCATTTTAAATCACGTGTAATCGCACGCTCGTTGAGTCCGTCTCTTATCCAGGCTTTTGTTATGTTGATTGCGTTGTCTGACCATCTGCCTTCTTTGCTTGTCTTGTTCATCCAAGAGTCAAGGTTTTTGCTGATTGAAGGTAGGTCTATGTAAAGATGCCGGGTTTCTCTTATTTCTGGAGTAGAACCGCAGGTTGCGCACCTTGGAGACTTTAGTTCAACTGGGTCTAAGAGTGAACCGCATTTATCGCACTGGTCGCCTCTTGCATCCTCGAATCCGCATTTTGGGCAAACTCCGTGAACATAGCGGTCCGCAAGGAACATCTGGCAAGAAGGGCAGAAAAGCTGCTTGTTTGTGTGCTCTTTTATGAATCCGTTTTTGTCCAAGTCCTTGAACATTGCCTGAGTTATTTCTGTGCATTCTTCATTTGAAGTCCGACCGAATTTATCAAATGCAATGTCAAACCATTTGTAAATTTCATCGTGCTGCTTGTAGTAGTAGTCGCAAAGTTCACGAGGAGTTTTCTTTTCTTCAACAGCGCGGGTTTCTGTGGCAGTTCCGTATTCATCAGTTCCGCAGACATAAAGAGTTTCGTATCCACGGCTTCTGCAGAATCTTGCAAAAACATCGGCGGAAAGCATTTGTATTAAATTTCCAAGGTGTGGAATATTGTTTACATAAGGAAGGGCTGAAGTTACAAGTCTTCTATTTAAATTCTTAATATTTTCCATGATATTGCAATTATAACAAAATGAGCGTTTGTCCACAAGGGATTTTTGAACAAAGGAAGAATCAGAAAATTTTTTGTAGAAGAATTCATTTTTTCTTTAAGGGAATAATAGATTTTAAAAATAAAGTTCATGGAGTTTTATCAGAATCATGAAAACCTATTTCACCGTTCTTCAATCCGTATACAAAAAAGACAACCAGATATTCCTCTCCCAATCATTGCAGAGCATTGCGGAAAACACTGTACAGTCTTATTCGGTTGTTCTTGTAAAAGATGGAATTCTAAATCATGAGCTGGAATCTGTTATCTCTGAATGGCAAAGTAAGCTTCCGCTGAAAGTTGTGGGCTATGAGAAAAATCAGGGGCTTGCATATGCGCTGAACTATGGGTTGCAGTTTGTTTAGACGGAGCTTGTTGCAAGAATGGATAGCGATGACATCTGTTTTTCAGACAGATTTGAAAAACAGATTGCCCAGTTTGAAGTAGATTCTTCAATTGAAATTCTAGGCGGTGGAAACAAAATTCTGGCAAGAAGGCTTGCGTCGAACAATCGACTACAAGTTTGTGAAGAAAGTTCAGGGATGGGAACCACGAATTCGATTTAATCTGTTTAGTAAATTTTTACTTACCTCACCTTAAATGGAGAAATCGCATGGTTGAGAGTTTTTACAGAGGCGTTGTTTTTGCCTACAGTTTCTGTGATTTTGTTTGATGCGGCAAGCAGCGTAGTTGCGGCGTCTTTGCATTCTGTAAGATTTTTCTCTACGCTTGAGTTCAGGTTCACAAGGTCATTGCAGATTGAGGAGGCGGAGGTTGTGACTTCAACAATTTTTTCAGCGTCGGATTTTACGATTTTAGAACTGTTCTTCATGTCGTCAAGCGCAGTAAAAATTTCCTGAGCTTTCTGCCCTTGTTCCGCCGCGGAAGACTTCAGGCTGTCTACAGAAGTATTGATATTACCGATTTTTTCAATTGTCTGCTCAAAAGCGTGCTCCACTTCAATTGATGTATCTGAAATTGCGTCAATTTGAGTTTGGATAAGGTTGAGCGATTCAGAAGAGGTTTTTGCCTGCTCTGATGTTGTTTCTGCAAGCTTGCGGATTTCATTTGCGACAACGGCAAAACCTTTGCCGGCCTCACCGGCGTGTGCCGCCTCAATCGCCGCATTCATGGCAAGGAGATTTGTCTGGCTTGCAACGGATGCGATTACCTTGTTTGTATCAAGAAGGTTCTTGGATTTTTCTTTGACTTCAAGAATCTGCGCAACAGAATTTTTTATCTCTTTTCTATTTTTAACTGCAAATTCCACAAGCTCTGAAACATCCTTTGAAGCTTCTGTAATTTTTTCATTTACTATGATAACATTGTTTGCCACGACCTCAATTGAGCTTGATGAATTGTCAATTATTTGGTCTTGGTTTTCAATTTCAGATTTTAGATTGTTGATTTGAGTTACGATTTCTGTAACTGACTGGTCGATTTTATCAACTGAACGAATCTGCGTTTGAACGCTTTGCGCAACATTTTCAACCGAACTGTTTGTTGTTTCAACGCTTTGTCCGATTACATCAGAAGCTTCTGAAAGATTTTTTGTGATATTGCCGATGTCATTTGCGGAATTCTTGATGCCTTTGATGAGCGAAGAAAGGTCAACGATAATGTTGTTGAATCCTTCTGCAAGTTCTGCAGCTTCTTTTGTGCTGCCATCTTTAACTTCTTTTGTAAAGTCGCCATGCGCAATTTCATTGCAGTTTTCAGCCATAAGCTTGAATTCTTTGGCGCTTGCTTTCGCGCTGAAAAGAAGAATTATTGTTGCGGTTGTGATTGCCACGATAATTATAAGCAAAACCCTAAAAATTGCTGAATAACTGCTTTTTGTAAAGTCGGAGACCGGACCGTAAAGTATGATATACCACGGTGTTGAAGATGATTTGCATACTCCATAAAAAATTCCGTCTTTTATCATTACATTTGCTGAATCTAAAAAATTGTCTTTGTTAAAGTTGTGCTTTTTAAATTCAGGTTTATCAAAAATTGATTTTTTCATCAAGGAAGCTGAGTCTTCATTTGTGATAAACAAGCCGTCTGCATTTACAATGTAGCCTTTAGCATTTTCTGAAATTTCAATTTCCGCCATTGTCGCAGAAAGAGTGTCCAGTATTATATCAATTGCTGCTACTCCAAGCAGTTTGTTGTTTTTGTCTTTTACATCTTTGCTGATTGTTGTGCAGATTGAGCCTGTCTTTGAGTCAAGGTAAGGATTGGTGTGCAAAAAAAAAGAGGCTGCCAACTTTGAACAGCCTCTTTGCTGAGATTCAGTTTACTTTATTTACTTGCTCCGGGAATCGCCTTCTCGAATTCCTTGTTTCCGTGTGTGTAGCGCGGAAGGATTTTCGGAGAAACCACGTCGGATTTTATTCCGGCCGCGTCCCGCTCCTTTTCAAACGCCTTAACGTGGTCAAGGTTCATCTTTGAGGTGTCGGAAAGCTGGATGTTCTTGAACATTTTTCCCGCCTCGATTCCAGCTTCGCGTCCGAATACAACAACATCAAGCAAAGAATTTCCCATCAATCGGTTTGTTCCATGGACACCGCCAGAAGCCTCTCCGGCAACGAGCAGATTCTTTACATTTGTGTGGCAAGTCTTGTCGATTTCAACACCGCCGTTCTGGTAGTGGAGCGTAGGGTAGACAAGAATCGGCTCCTTGCGGATGTCGATTCCGTACTTGATGAACATATTGTACATCGCAGGAATTGACTTGAGTATTGTTCCCTCTCCGTGAATCATCTCAATCATCGGAGTGTCGAGCCAGACTGCGTCCTGAACCTCGTTGTGGACTCCGCGTCCGTTGCGCACTTCCTTGATGATTCCGGATGCGTTCACGTCGCGTGTCTCAAGCGGATGGATGTAGACCTCTCCGTTCTTGTTGATAAGCTTTGCGCCGAGCGAGCGTACTTTCTCAGTAACGAGCTTTCCGAGAATCTGTGTCGGATATGCTGCTCCAGTCGGGTGGTACTGCAGTGAGTCCTGATACAGAAGCTTTGCGCCGGCTCTGTATGCGATTACAAGACCGTCAGCTGTCGCTCCGTAGTGGTTCGATGTAGGAAAGCCCTGGTAGTGCATACGTCCGGCTCCGCCTGTCGCGATGATCACGACCTTCGCCTTTGCGATTCTGATCTCATTTGTCTCTACGTTCATGAGAACCGCTCCGCAGGCGTTTCCCTTGTCGTCCTTGATGATTTCTATCGCGGCAGTAAAGTCAATGACCGTGATTTTGTCCGGGCGGTTGAGAACCTCGTCGCGGAGAGTGCGCATGATTTCGGCTCCCGAATAGTCCTTGCATGCATGCATACGCTTGCGGCTAGTTCCGCCTCCGTGTGTCGTGATCATCGTGCCGTCAGCTTCCTTGTCGAATTCAACGCCGAGGTCGTTCAGCCATTTGATTACGGAAGGGGCCTTGTTTACAAGAGTGTAGACAAGCTCAGGCTTTCCGTCGAAGTGTCCGCCGCCGAAAGCGTCAAGATAGTGCTGTGCAGGGGAATCGTTAGGCTTGTCCGCCGCCTGAATTCCGCCTTCCGCCATCATTGTGTTGGCGTCTCCGATGCGGAGCTTTGTTGCAAGAAGGACATTCGCTCCTGCCTCGCTTGCCATGATTGCGGCCGATGTTCCGGCTCCGCCTCCGCCGATTACGAGAACGTCCGTCTCATAGTCAACGTGGGCAAGGTCGATGTGCTCCGGCTCAAGGCGCGGTTTCGCCTGAAGCATTGCCGCAAGCTCAATCGGCGCTTTCTGTCCCTTGTTCGGTCCGATTTTAAGCTCCTCGAACTGGCTTGCGATGCGGTCCGGATGATATTCCTTGAGAAGCTGATCCTTTTCGTCAGCAGTGAGACGCGCATGTTCGAATTTAAGGTTTTCTTCACGTTTTGCAGCAACAATTTTGGCTGCTTCGTCCAATTCGTTTCCGTACATATAATTCTCCCTGGCACCAAGGATGGTGCGTCAGTTGTGGTTTATTTCTCGATTTCGCGGTTGTTGTAGAGCTCTTTGATTTCCGCCAACGGCTTTTTCATCAGGTTCTGGATAAGCTCCTCGCATTTTCCCTCGTTGATTTCGTTCACGCGGTCAATAAGATGCTGGCTCTGCGGCTGGATGTACTTTCCGTTCAGGCGGCGGGCAAGCTCTGCGACCTGAGGATGGCTGATTCCTGCAGGACATCTTGAGGAGCAGCATCCGCACATTACGCAGTCAAACGAGAGATCGGCGCACTTGGCGAAGTCTCCGCGCTGTGCGTATGCGATGTACTGCATTGTGTTCAGGCTCTGCGGACACGCTCTTGTGCAGGCGTTACAGCCCACGCAGGAATAGATTTCCGGGTAAAGCTGCATCATCACGGCCTGCTCCGGCTTCATCGTGTTCAGGTCATAAACCTGCTTCACGAGAGGGAAGAACGGAAGTGTGGCGATGTACATATCGTCCTCGACTTTCTTTGAGCAGGCAAGGCAGGTCTGGAGCTGGTTCTCGCCCTTGATTCTGTAGATTGTGGCGCAGGCTCCGCAGAATCCGTTGCGGCATCCGCAGCCGCGTTTGAGCTGGTAGCCGGCATATTCCATAGCGTTCATGATTGTAAGTTCTGCCGGCACTTCGTATTTCTTGCCGAACAGATATATTGTAGCCATCTGTTTTGTCTCTGACATAATTTAATCTCCTCATGCGCCGCGGACGGCGCATCTGAAGTCTTATAAAAATTTTCGAATCTTCACAGGAAAATTCTTGAAATCAATACTCTGGAGGCAGTTCCCCAAGCTGGTCGAAGCTGAATACAGGTCCGTCCTTGCAGACGAATTTGTCGCCTATGTTGCATCTTCCGCATTTTCCGATTCCGCACTTCATGCGCATTTCCATAGTCGTGAAGACCTGGCTGTCCTTGAATCCGAGCTTCTTCAATGCGTCGAGAGAGAGGTGAATCAGAATCGGCGGTCCGCACATGATTACTGTCATGCTAGGATCAGGATTGCACTCCGTGACGTAAGGAGGAACGAATCCCACGTGTCCGTCCCAGTCGTCCTGAGGACGGTCGATTGTAAGATTTATAGAGCAGTTCGGCTGCTTCATCCAGACGTTCTGCATCTCATCCAGGCGCACGAGGTCTGCCTTCGAGCGGCTTCCGTAGATGACCTGAATCCGTCCGTAGTTCTCGCGGTGGTCCATCATGTAGTTTACGACCGAGTGGACCGGAGCGATTCCGATACCGCCGGCAATTACGAGAATGTCCTTGCCTTTGAGCGCGCCTTCAACAGGGAATCCGTTTCCGATAGGGCCGCGCAGACATATTTCCTGGCCGACTTCCGCGGAGTGAAGCCATTCTGTGACGCAGCCGCACTTCTTGATTGAGAATTCCATGTGCGTCTCAAGAGTCGGGGAGGATGTTATTGAAATCATCGACTCGCCCACGCCCGGAACAATCAGCATTGCGCACTGTCCCGGAATGTGCTCGAACAATTTCTTTCCGTCAAGACCGACTACGCTGAAAGTCTTTACATCAGGAGTTTCCTGCTTGATATCAATAATTTTTCCTACATAAGGAATAAAGCTTTCTTTGTTTTCCATCAGTTTCTCCTATTCCTTAGATGTCATCGCTCTCGTTTACGGCCTTGATGACCTTGACGATGTTCATGTTCACAGGGCAGTTCTCAACGCACCGTCCGCAGCCAACGCAGCTGAACATTCCGTCATGCGCCATAGGATAGTACATGAGTTTGTGCATGAATCTCTGGCGGCTTCTTTCCTTCTGGGTGTGGCGCGGATTCTCGGCGGCCATCTGGGTGAAGTCGTTGTACATGCAGGAATCCCAGCAGCGGATCTGACGCACGCCGTTGCTTGTTGCGAAGTCGCGCACGTCGAAGCACATGCAGGTCGGGCAGACATAAGTGCAGGTTCCGCAGCCAACGCATGGCTCAGAAACCTTGTCCCATATTTTCGAGTTGAAAATCTTGAGCATATCCTTGCCCTGGAATTTTGAAAGGTCAAGATGCGCGAACGGAAGCTTTTCAACTTTTTCCGCGATGTCCTTCCTGCAGGCTTCAACAGCCGATGTGTCAGCGTCCTCAAGCACGGATTTCGTGTTCTCAACAAAAGCCTTGCCCTTGTCGGTGTTGGCCTCAAAATAGTATTTTCCGTCGGCGAGCCAGCAGCTGACGTCTCCGGCAGGTTTTGCAAGCGACGCGTCAATTCCGAATGTGGAACAGAAGCAGGTCTTCGCAGGCTCGTTGCAGGCAAGGACGATTACTGTTCCGTGCTCGCGGCGGTTCTTGTAGTATGAGTCCACCGGATTCATGTTCAGGTAGACGTTGTCGATTGCGGTGAAGCCGCGCGCATCACAGGCCCGCACACCGAAAATCACAAAATCCTCGACTTCCTTGCGCGGATCAACGACCTTGACTTCCTTTCCGCTCATTTCGTAGCTCACAAGATGCTCTGTCTTCGGAAAGAAGAAATCCTTTGCGGAGCGTGTGGTCTTTAGTTTTTCTGAAAGCTTTGTGCCTTTCTGCCATTTCGCAAAGTCGGCTTTTCCCGAATTGTTGTCAACAGGCAAGTACACAGGCTGCTTTGAACCGATAAGCTCAAATAATGAATCGATTTTATCTTTTGCGATACTAAGCATTATTCATTACCTCCGTCTTTTGATCTGTCGTAAACAATCGTTGTCTCCGGGTCGTCCTCCTGGAAACGGAGCATCGCGGGCTTTGACTCCATGTCCGCTCCGGCCTGATAGTCGCCGTAAATCTCATTGATGTCCTTGATGTACTTGCGGTTAAGAAGATAAAGCGGAATGTTCTGAGGACAGACTCTTGAGCATTCGCCGCAGTCCGTGCAGCGTCCGGCTACGTGCCATGCGCGGATGATATGGAACAGGCTTTCCTCAAAGCTTGTCTCCGCGACTTTCTGCGTCGTGTAGAGCGCATTGTTGTCGAACACGCATTTCTCGCAGGTGCAGGCGGGGCAGACGTTGCGACAGGCGTTGCATCTGATGCAGCGGCTGAATTCATTTCTCCAGAATTCATAGCGCCCGTTCACAGACATGGCCTCAATCTTTGCGACCTCCTCCATTCTTGCCGTGTTCGGAGCAACCTCTGCTTCCGGATCCACGCCGATGTACTCGTCGCATGAGACGGGCTTCTTTCCGGCGCAGTTTCCGCATACATCTCCACCGTCAACTGTATCCTGGCAAGGAACGCCGACCGCATAGACATCATCTCTTGTAATACGGCTTTCCTTGAGCAGCTGTGTGAATGAATAAGTGTCGGAAGGCTTCAGGAACACAAGCACGACTTCGGACGGAATAGGCTTGTCCTGTGCGTTCGGATCGCGCTGCTTCGCCATCGTGTTGTTCATGCGCGCCGTGCTTTTCGCAATCTCGATGTTTCTTGTGATTCCGACCAGATATTTTGAAAGGTTTGCCTTGCAGTATTTATTGAAGACAAAATCCTTGTCCAGTTCTTCCGCGGTTGCGAATACGGCCGGAGTGATGTCGTCATCAAAGAGACCTTTTTTCCAGCCGACAACCTTCTGTACCTTGCCTTCAGAAAGAAGTTCCTTGGCGCGGGCAATCAGTTTGTCTTGCATCTTACATCCTCCAGCTTCTTGTTTTCGCCAAGGGCTTTTATCTGCGATACGAAATCGTTCATGATTCCGGCAAAGCGGACACCTTCAGCGGCGGAACACCATTCAACGCGCGTGCGTCCCTTGTCAATTCCCAAGTAGTCAAGCATCGAGAAGAGCAGGGTCATGCGGCGGCGCGCGAAATAGTTTCCTGTAGAGTAGTGACAGTCACCGGGGTGACATCCGCATAGGATTACACCGTCCGCGCCACGCTGGAATGCACGGAGAATGAACAGAGGATTCAGCCTGCATGAGCATGGAATACGGATGATTTTAACGTTCTTCGGATATTCAAGACGGTTGTTGCCAGCCAAGTCCGCACCGGCGTAAGAGCACCAGTTGCAGCAGAAAGCAACAATTCTCGGTTCCCATTCTTTATTTTCAGCCATAGTTCTTTTTTTCTGTAAAAACCTGCGAGTTTTCGTAGAAAACTCGGGTTCTATAATTGCGTCAGCAATTATAGAACAGAATCAACCTCCGCCAAGATTTGTTTGTTGCTGAATCCTAACAGATCCATCGCGCCGGAAGGACAGGCAACCGTACAGGCTCCGCATCCGTGGCACATAGCCTTGTTCACCTGGGAAACACGGCGTGTGATTGTGGTTCTGTTCGGTCCGCGGAAATCCTTCTCGATGTAAGAAATCGCGCCATAAGGACAGACGTTCGCGCACTGGCCGCAGCCGTTGCAGGCGTTCTCGTTCGGATTCGCAGTGCAAGGATTGTTCTTGAGCTTGTCCTTTACAAGCAGGCAGATCGCCTTTGCGGCCGCGCCTGAAGACTGCGCTACAGTCTCCGGAATGTCCTTAGGTCCCTGGCAGCATCCGGCAAGGAAAATGCCGGCTGTAGGAGACTCAACAGGACGGAGCTTTGCATGGGCCTCAAGGAAGAAGTCGTTGTTGTCCATGGATGTCGTGAGCATTGTCGCAAGCGGACGCGCCGACTTGTCGGCCTCGATTGAGGCTGCAAGTACAACCATATCCGCCTTGATGTGAACCTGTCTGTTCAGAATCAGGTCAGAGCCCTGTACATCAAGAGTTCCATCAGAGAGCGGAGTTACTTTTCCCACCTGTCCCTTGATGTAGTGGACACCGTACTGCTCAACCGCGCGGCGGTAGAATTCATCAAAGTTCTTTCCCGGAGTGCGCACGTCGATATAGAAGACGGTGATGTTTGTGTCAGGATAGTGGTCGCGGGTAAGAATCGCATGCTTCGCAGTGTACATACAGCAGATTTTCGAGCAGTATTCGTGGCCCTTTGTGGAATCCGCAGAACAGCGGCTTCCCACGCACTGGACGAACACGATGTTCTTCGGCTCCTTTCCGTCTGAAGGGCGGAGAAGATGTCCGTTTGTAGGACCGGATGCGTTGCAGAGGCGCTCGAATTCAAGTGATGAAACGACGTCAGGACTCTGGCTGTATGCGTACTCATCGAATTTCTCAAGGCTGATCGGATTGTAACCGGTAGCCACGATGATTGCGCCGTATTTTTCAGTAAGCATTGTCTCTTCCTGATGGAAGTTGATTGCTCCTGCTGCACAGGCCTTCTCGCAGAATCCGCAGACATTGTCCTTGCCGTTCTTGAGGCCTTTCATGTGAAGACAGTAGTCCGCGGAGATTGCGGCCACCTTCGGAACAGCCTGGGCAAACGGAATGTCGATCGCCTTGCGGTTGTTCAGGTTCAGGTTGAATGCGTTCGGAACTTTCTTGTTCGGACACTTTTCGATACACGCTCCGCAGCCTGTGCATTTCGTCTCGTCAACATAGCGCGGATGGCGTTTGATGTCCACCTCGAAGTTTCCGATATATCCTTTCACACCTGCAACTTCCGAGTAGGAGAGGATGCGGATGTTCGGATTCTGGCTGACTTCAGTCATTTTCGGCGTGACGATACAGGACGCGCAGTCCAATGTAGGGAAAGTCTTGTCAAGCTTCGCCATCTTTCCGCCGACCGTATAGTCCTTCTCAACAATATCAACCGGAAATCCCGCGTCCGCAATGTCGAGTGCAGCCGTGATTCCTGCGATACCGCCGCCGATTACCAATGCGCGTTTTGTCATTGGTGTCTCGCCTTCAATAAGAGGCGTGTCAAGAATTGTCTTTGCGACAGCCGCCTTGCCCAAAGCAATGGCTTTTTCTGTTGCATCGCCCATTTCTTTCATAACCCATGAGCACTGCTCACGGATGTTCGCGACTTCCACCTTGTAAGCATTCAAGCCGGCGCGCTCCGCACAGGAACGGAAGGTCTTCTCATGCATACGCGGAGAACAGGAGCACAGAACCACACCCGTAAGGTTCAGCTCGTGAATCTTGTCCTCGATCATTTTCTGACCGGCGGAAGAACACATATATGTATAATGAGTTGAATAAACTACACCGTTCACCTTGCCGAGCTCTTCAGCTACTTTTGCAACGTCAACAGTGCCTGCAATGTTTGTGCCGCAATGGCACACGAAAACACCGATTCTTTCCATGATGCTGCTCCTATTTGCGGTACTTTCTGAATGCGCTCATCAAAAGCTGCTGCGGAGTCTCTTCATCAAGCTTTTCAGGAACCTGAACAGGATCAAGATGAAGCGGACCGCGCTCACGCTCGACTACAGTGCGCACAGCGTCAATAAGCTTGGCCGGCTCGACCTGGCGTGGACATCTCTCAAGGCAGGCGAAACAGCTCAGACAGGTATAAATCGATTTGCTCTTCAAAAGCGGCTCGATTTCTCCGTTCTCAACCATCTGCACAAACTGATGCGGATGATATTCCATAGAGTCGTAATTAGGGCAGGTTCCAGAGCATTTTCCGCAGACCATGCATTTCTTGGGATTGACTCCGCTTGTCTCAAGAATCAGTTCCTTGTATTTCTGAATTTCTGACTCAAGCATTCACAGCCTCCTTTGCCACGGCATCCTTTACGCCGAGAGCTTCCGCAAGAAGTTCCGTAAAGTAGATAACGTCAAGCTTTGAGGAGCCTTTGTTCTTTATGAGATTGTAGCGGCACAGAGGGCAGCTTGTGACAAGGAAATCTGCTCCCATGTCCTCGGCGTTCGTAAGAATCGAAGCCGACCTTTTCTGGGGAATCGTTTCGTCCTCAAACGCGGCATAGGCGCCGCAGCACTCGTTGCGCTGGGCATAAATGACCGGAGTTCCGCCGATTGCGGTTATGAAGTCCTCAAGGATTTTCGGATTCTCAGGATCGTCAAATTCCATCACCTTTCCCGGGCGAAGAAGAAGACAGCCGTAATAGGCGCCGATTTTCTTTCCCTTGAAAGGATTCTTGACGGCCTTCTTCACGTTGTCCCAGCCGATCTCATCACGGAGAACTTCAAGGAAGTGAAGGACTTTCGTCTCTCCGTGGTATTCAATATTGTCTTGGGCGAGATAGTTGTTTACTTTTAAAATTGTGTTCTCGTCATTCTGCAGGTCATTGTTCACCTGCTTGATTACATTGTAACACGCTGAGCACAGTGTTACCAATGTATGGTTCTTATCTCTGGATGCAGCCAAAGCCCGGACAGAAGGAAGCTTTGAGGCAATTTCATTTTTGCCTGTAGGATATACACCGCCACAGCACTGCCACTCTTCGATTTCTTCAAGTTTGAAACCAAGAGTTTCCGCGCTTAAACGACCGTATAAGTCCAAATCCTTCGCTTTGTTTTTTAGCGTGCAGCCTGGAAAATAAGAATAAGTCAGTGTGTGTGTCTGGTTCTCACTCATTCTTTGCTCCTAAGTGCAGGATATTTTTAGCTAGCCTCAAGCAAAAACTTAAGGCTTGGTATTTTTATTTTTTTACGCCAGCCATTTCTTCTGGATGGAAAACATCGTCAAATTTTTCAGCTGTAAGGAAGCCAAGCTGTACACAGGCATCTTTAAGTGAAATATTTTCTTCATAAGCTTTGTGGCTTGTTTTTGCTGCGTTTTCGTATCCGATGTATGGATTCAGGGCTGTTACAAGCATCAGGGAATTGTACAAGTTGAAGTGCATTTTTTCCTTGTTTGCTGTGATTCCAACCGCGCAGTTTTTGTTGAAACTTACCATTACTTCAGCAAGAAGCCTTACAGACTGAAGAAAATTATATGCGATTACCGGCATAAATACATTCAGCTCAAAGTTTCCCTGTGAAGCAGCCATTCCAACAGCAGCGTCATTTCCCATAACCTGAACAGCAACCATTGTCATTGCCTCGCACTGTGTCGGATTTACTTTTCCCGGCATAATTGAAGAGCCCGGCTCGTTTTCTGGAATATGGATTTCACCGATTCCGCATCTTGGACCGGAAGCAAGCCATCTTACATCGTTTGCGATTTTCATCAAGTCAGCGGCAAGTGCTTTTAAAGCTCCGTGCGCAAATACAATTTCATCTTTTGAAGTCAAGGCATGGAATTTATTTGGAGCTGTAACAAAGTCTTTTCCTGTGAGCTCTGAAACTTTCTTTGCAACAAGAGTATCAAATCCAGATGGAGCATTGAGTCCTGTTCCGACCGCTGTTCCTCCCAAAGCAAGCTGCTTCAAATATGGAAGGGAGGAGGAAAGCATTTCCTTGTCGCGCTCAAGAGAAGTTCTCCAGCCAGAAATTTCCTGCGAGAACTGAATTGGAACAGCATCCTGAAGGTGAGTGCGTCCTGACTTTACAATGCCTTCGTTTACTTTTTCCAGTTTTTTGAAAGTGTCAACAAGAATGTCGATTGCCGGAAAAAGCTTGTCTTCAACTTCAACAACAGCGGCAATGTGCATTGCGGTTGGAAAAGTGTCGTTTGAAGACTGACTCATGTTTATGTCGTCATTCGGATGGCAAAGTTTTTCGCCTGCAATCTGGTTAGCTCTGTTCGCAATAACTTCGTTTGTATTCATGTTTGACTGTGTGCCAGAACCTGTCTGCCATACAACAAGCGGAAAGTTTTCGTTCAATGAGCCTGAAATAACTTCATCGCAAGCCTGGGAAATTGACTTGAGTTTTTTGTCTGTCATTTTTTCAGGTTTGAGCGCATTGTTCGCAAGCGCCGCCGCCTTTTTCAGATAGCCAAAAGCCTTTGTAATTTCACGCGGCATTGTTTCAATTCCAACGCCGATAAGAAAATTCTCGTGGCTGCGTTCAGTCTGCGCGCCCCAGAGTTTGTCAGCAGGAACTTTTACCTCTCCCATGCTGTCATGTTCAATTCTGTATTCCATTTAGAACTCCAGCTGCTTGATTACGTCTTTGAGGCAGTCTGCGGAATGCTTGAGCTGGGCAATCTCGTTGTCTGTAAGAGGAGCAACAAGACGTCCTGTGATTCCGTGTCCGCCTACAACTGTGAGAATGCTCAAGCACACATCGCTGATTCCATATTCGCCTGTAAGCATTGAAGAAGCGATTGTAACAGAGTCATTTGAATTTTTGATGATTTCGCAAAGACGAGCTGTTGTAGCTCCGATTCCGTAATTTGTGCATTTTTTTGCTGAAATAATGATTCCGCCTGATTTGCGTACAAAGTCCTCTATTTCTGCATGGTCAGGCTTTGCTTTTCCTTTTCCGTTGAGGCTGTCGTAGTATGAGTCTACAGGAACAGAAGCAACATTTACCAAAGACCACGGAACAAATGAAGAATCTCCATGCTCGCCGAAAACATAAGCGTGAAGGTTAGGCTGTCCGATTCCGTATACATCAGCGATTTTTGTGCGTAATCTTGCTGTGTCAAGCAAAGTTCCTGTTCCAAGAATGTGGTCAGCAGGAATTCCAGATGTTTTTACAAACTGATATGTAAGGATGTCAACAGGATTTGCAACAATAATATAAATTGCGTTTGGAGCAACTTTTGCAATCTGCGGAATAATTGACTTTGTTATGTTTACATTTGTCTGCGCAAGGTCAAGACGAGACTGTCCAGGCTTGCGTGCAACTCCGGAAGTCAGGATTACAAGATCGGAGTCTTTTGCGTCTTCATAAGAGCCGTCGTGAATATTTACAGGACTCATGTATGGAGTTCCCTGGCGAATGTCCAGAGCTTCTCCCATAGCGCGGTTTTTGTCAATGTCAATCATAACGATTTCAGTTGCAATGCTCTTAAGACAAAGGGCATAAGCAATAGATGAGCCAACTTGTCCAGCACCAATAATGGTGATTTTGTTTGCCATAAATATCTCCTGTGTGCAAATGGTTTTAAAAGAGCCGCCGCATAGTCCGAAGAAGATTCCTTCTATGACAGCAACATTCAAATTATATTATAATACAAAAAAAAACACCTGTTAATAGAAATAAAAACGAAAACGGCATTTTAAGCATGATTTTGAGAATTTTTCATTTTTTTTGTGAAATTTATAACAGTTCACAGAAAATATTGTGATTTTATTCACATACAAAATCATCTTGTTGAACATTTTTTTCTTTCAATCTAAAATATCGCTGATTATGGAAGCCTTGAAAAGATTCAGCCAGAATGTAATTGACACCATGCGCTCTGATATTAAGGACGCGGATGGAAATGAAGTTTTTTGGGCTGGAAAAATAGATTTGGAAGGTATTGTTGTTTCGCTTCAGGCTGGTTCCCGCGGAAATGAAAATTCCGTAGTTGTTAATAAAAACGCCGCAAAAGAAGGAAATGTCATAATCCATAATCATCCAAGCGGAAATCTTTCGCCAAGCGAGGCTGACCAAAATATTGCCTACAATGCTTCTGATAGTTCGCTCGGATTTTACATAGTTGACAATGATGTTTCCCGGGTTTATGTGGTTGTGGAGCCGGTCAAGCCAAAAAAAATTGAGCTTTTGAATGAGGACGAAACCGCATTTTTCCTTTCATGCCAAGGCCCGTTTGCAAAATCCTACGGAAACTATGAAGAGCGTCCGGCTCAAATTTCACTTTCAAAAGAAATCGCATCTTCCTTTAATAAGGAAAAAATCGGTGTTTTTGAAGCCGGAACTGGAGTTGGAAAAAGTTTTGCATATTTGATTCCGGCAATGCTTTGGTCGGTAAAAAACAAGGAATGCGTTGTTGTTTCCACGGGAACTATAAATCTTCAGCAGCAGCTTTTTGAAAAAGATATTCCGTTTGCGCAAAAATTAATCGGAAAAAAAATAAAGGCGGTGCTTTTAAAAGGCCGGCAAAATTACATCTGTCTTCGAAGGCTTTCTGAAGCGGAAAACGATAGAGGTCTTTTTAATGAAGAAATTGAAATTATTGACAAGATAAATGAATGGGTAAAGACAAGCTCAACAGGAAGCAAAAGCGATCTTACCTTTCTTCCATCTGAAAGCGTGTGGTCAAAAGTCAACAGCGAAAGCGATGCTTGTCTTGGCGGAAGATGTCCGTTCAGGGAAAATTGCTTTGTGATGAAAGTACGCAATGAAGCTGCCAGTGCGAACATAATAATTGTAAACCATCATCTTTTGTTTGCAGACATTGAAAGCCGGATGAACGGAGCAGGTTACGACAATGCAGCCGTTCTGCCTCCTTACAGGCGGATTGTTTTTGACGAAGCCCACGGAATTGAAGACAGCGCGACCAGTTTTTTCAGTGAAATAATAACAAGATTTAAAGTGATGAAACAGGTGAATCTTTTATTCAGAACTTTTAGAAGTTCAAACACAGGTTTTCTTGTTCAGGCTGCTGCGTTTTCTTCCGCTGATGACTGCATGGAACGTGCGCCGGCTCTTGTCAATGGAATAAAAGATTCGCTTTTGGAACTTGATCAGATTTCGATTCTTGAACTTGATGAAAATTTTAACGCAAGAATTCACAATGGAAACTCTCAGAAATTCGTTGGAACTTTTAGCGCGCTTTCAAAACTGAAATCTTCAATTTCTGCATTTAACAATCTTGTGCGTGAACTTCTGGAAAAAATCGATGACAAGGATTCTGAAGTTCCGGCAGTCTGGGAAGCAAAGACCGTTCTGCGCCGTCTTGAATCTTTGGCGGCTTTGTGCGGAAATTTTCTGCTTTGGGAAGAAAAAGAAGACACTGTTTTTTGGCTTCAGAAAGTGAAAATTCCTCCGAAAGTCCCCGGTGAGGATTTTGTGACTTTTGTTCAGTTTATTCAGACTCCGCTGGACATTGCGCCGTTGATGAACTCTGGAGTTTTTGAACCGATGAAAACTGTTGTCTGCACAAGCGCGACTTTGCAGATTGACAGAAATTTTGGCTACTGGACTCGCCGTGTTGGAATTTCTTTTGCAGAGCCTGAGCGAGTAGCGCAGGACAGTTTTGATTCCCCGTTCCCATACAAAGAAAATGTTTTGTTCGCAGTTCCGAATGACGCGCCATTCCCAGACAGCTCGTATTTTCAAACTTTTGTTGAAGATGCGGTTCCAAAACTTATTTTGGCTGCAGGTGGAAAAACTCTTGTTCTTTTTACTTCCTATGACAGCCTGAAATTTACATTCAATGCAAGCCGGAATATTCTTTCTGAAAACGGAATTGAAGTTTTTAAGCAGGGCGATGAAGACAGATTCAGGCTTCTTGAAAAATTCAAAAAAGACACAAACAGCGTTTTATTTGCAACCGACAGTTTTTGGGAAGGTGTTGATGTTCCTGGAAGCAGCCTTAGCCAAGTGATAATCGTGAAGCTTCCGTTTGCAGTTCCGAATGATCCGGTTTTTTCAGCAAGAAGTGAAGCGCTTGAAAAAAAAGGCGGAAATCCTTTTATGCAGCTAAGCCTTCCTCAGGCTGTAATAAAATTTAGGCAGGGGTTTGGACGTCTTGTGAGGTGCGCTGATGACAAAGGCATTGTCGTTGTCTTGGACCGCCGCATAGTTGAAAAAAAATACGGCGGAATTTTTACACGAAGCGTGCCAATGACAAAAAGAATGTATTCACCTTTGGATGCCATTCTGCACGCTGTTGAAAATTTTTTTAATTAAAACTTATTTGCGGTTTCCAAAAAGCCTTAAAAGCGAAAGAAAAATATTTATAAAATCAAGATAAAGCTCAAGCGCGCCGTAAATCGCAATTTTCTTAAACGAGTCTGAATTGTTCGCACTTGAAGAAATGCGCATGATTTTCTGCGAGTCATAAGCTGTAAGTCCTGTGAACACAACAACAGAAGCAACAGAAATCAGCCAGTCGAACATTGTGCTTCCGGCTCCAAAAAGAAACAAAATTCCATTCAGCAGAGAAGCGATGATAATTCCGAGCAAAGCCATCATAAGATAGCGTCCGGCTGTTGTAAGATCTGATTTTGTCTTAAGACCGTAAAGCGACATTCCAAAGAACATTGCCGCTGCGGAAACAAAGCAAATTGCGATTGAGCTTGCTGTATATGTAAAGAAAATTGTAGAAATTGTAAGCCCATTTAAAGCTGAATACAAAATGAACAAAAGCTTTGCGTTTGCTACAGAAATTTTTCTAATTGAAGAAGTAAGTCCGACTACAAGACCGATTTCCGCAATGCAAAGAATGATAAGTCCCATTCCGCCTGTTGCCTTTAGAATAGAAATAATCAGCCCTGACTCTGCCGCGAAAAATGAAACTACCGCGCTTACAAGAAGTGCGATTCCCATCCATAGATAAGTTCTCGTTAAGAAAAGTTTCCGTTCAGTTTCTGTTGGAGCGTAAAACGTCATTTGATTTTCCATAGATTTCCTCCGAAAATTTTATTTTTATAAATATAATATATTACATATAAAACCGCAAACTTTATTTTTTGTAACAGCTCATTTTCAGTTTGTTGAAAAAATATCTTTTCTTTTGCAAAAATCCCCATTATAATAATATGCATTGAAGAATATGATAAGAATTTTTTCAGCTGGAATTTTAATTGTTGCACTTTTTGTTTCATGCGCGGCTTCTGTTGAAGAATCTGAAGTCAAAGATGATACTTTAAAAAATTCCGTAGAAAATTTTGAAAGAGCTTCTTTGTGGTCAAATGAAATTGAGGCTGATATTTTAAAAGAAAAATTACCCGCTGTAAAAAAAATTTCTCCAAAAACAATTTTGTCGCCAGCTTCTGTCGCTTTGGCTTCTGTTGATTCAAAGACTGTTTTTCCGAATTTTAAGGATTCGTTCAGCCTTGACGTTTCTTCAATGGACAAGAATGCTTTAAAAATTCTTGATTCATTTTTTTATTCACTTGAAAGTAATGCGGATTGCGAAAAATATTTTGAAACTGAATATCTTTATTCGCTGGTTATTTTTCTGCATGATTTTTCTGAAATGAAGCTGAATATTTTAAATCATGTTGCAGGCGAGCCGTTTTTTTCTGATGGAATTTATCAATGTCCGGTAAGAATTTTTCTTAAAGCAAATGATAAAAAAAATTCAAGTGTTGACATTTATGCATATTTAAAAAAAACAAACCAAGAATGGAAAATTTTTCAGCTTGAAATTTTCAGCTGGAACAAAAATTTACAGGAGGAATGATGTCTGAAAACAAGGAGCTTACAAAAATAGAAAGGGAGCTTGTGCTTCAATATCTTATGGACGACAATGTTCCTCTGACTGTTACGCTTGAGAAAAAACCTGAGCAGAATGATGTTGAAATGGTTGACGAAAAAATTCCTGTGCCTGAAAAAGAAAACCGGATTCCTGCGAGTGCGGTTTTTCCTGTTGCGATTCCTTCTGAGCAAATAAAAGTTTTGAATCAGGGGATAATTCTTTTAAAAAATCCTGCGCGCACGGTTCTGCCGTTTTTGGGAAAGCTTGTAAAAGTTCAGTTTTATTTTAATCATCTTGGGCTTTATTTTATTACAACGATGAAAGAGTGTTCACAAGGACTTGCGATTGTCATTCCTTCAAGCATAAAAAGAATTCCTGAAGTTTTTTCAAAAAGCGATTATGATTTCAGCGGAACAATTTCTTATAAGGCTGAAAATTCTGTTGTTGAAATTGACTGCGTTCCGATGAAAGGCTACAGAATTTTTTCTACTCCAAAATGGTCTGAAATTCCAGAGGAGAATCAGAATGAGGCAAAGTCGCTTCTTGAAAAGTTTGTGCAGGAAGTAAAATCCGGGCAGGCAAATCCAATCGGAAACGGCATTCAGCTTTTAAGTATTGTCCGCTATCTTTCTGAAAAAAATATTTTTCCGCAAGAACCCGTGGAGGGCAGAGTAAAACCGTTTTTTATAATTTTTGCTGATGACAAACGGATTGTGCTTGCCTGCGCAGAAAATTCTGAAAATCTTGATTCTGAATTAAAGTACAATCTTTCGCTTTTCTTTACGCTTTCGGAAAACAAGCTTTTAAAAAGAACGGTTCAAGTTGAGTGTTCTATTGAAAAAATTTATGAAAACGAAAATTCAAAAAATATAAAATGCTTCTCCCTTAAATATGAGAATTTAAAAGAAGAAGATTCCAGATTCTTGTATGAAAAAGAATCACTGGCAAAATCCTAGGCGAATAAAAATTCGCCCAGGATTTTGAATTCGGCTAATTAATTTTTTCTGTTGAAAAGCGAAAATTTTCTTTTTCTATTATTGAAATTTGTTTTGTTCCCCAGAAGAACTCCGATTGGATTTAGTATTTGAATATTTTCGCAGATGATTTTTATAATTACAAGAATCGGAACTGCAAGAATCATACCAATAAATCCCCAAAGCCAGCCCCAAAGCGAAAGACTTACAAGAATGAGAAACGGAGAAATTCCAAGGTCTGAACCTTCCCAGCGTGGCTCAATAATATTTCCGAGAATGAAATTAACAGCAAGCACGGCTATTCCTACATAAAGAATTTTTCCAAATGAAGGATAAAACTGAAGAACCGCAAATCCAGTTGTAAGAACCCAGGAAAGAATAGAACCGAACGTTGGAATAAAATTCAAAATGAATGCAAGAAAACCCCAGATAATTGCAAAGTCAAGCCCAACAATAAAGCAGAACAGAAACACAAGAAGTCCTGTGAAAAACGAAATCAAAAATTTTATGGAAATGTATCGTGTTACTTCTGCGATTGTTTTAGTAATTATGAACATTATTTTTCTGTTAAGACGCTCTTCTGGAAACGCAGTTTTTACTTTTTCTTTCATTCCGCGGATTTCAATTAAAAAGAAAACAATGAACAGCGCGATTACGAGTATGACTTTTGCAGTTGAAAACATATAACCGCTTGCCGCCAATGCGAAGTTCTGAACAAATGTTCTTACGCCTAATGAATTCCAGAGGTTTATAATCAGTGATGAATTTTCGTCAAACGGAATGTGAAAAGCTTCGGCAATTAAACTGTAGACAGTTGTGAATCTTGCTTCATATTTTGGATAAGCATTTAAAACTGTCCGGCAACTTGCAACCAAAAGATTTCCGATTATAAAAAAAGCCGCAGCCGCTAAAATCACAACTAGAATTATTCCTACAATCCACGGAATACGAAATTTCGTAAGGTTCTTTACAAATGGATAAAAAACAAACGAAAGCATTAGCGCAAGTGTGAGGGGAATAAAAAAGGAAGATGTGATTTTTAAAATAACAGTCGCCAAAATTATGGCAGCAAAAAGTAAGATGTAAAAAATGCCCTTTGAATAATTTTTGTCTTCCATAATTTGACTTCCTATTTTTATTTTTTTATTGTTTTGTAAACTGGAGATGCTACGTCTGTTTTTGGTCCGATTTTGTCGAATCCGCAGTAAGGAACAAGAACTTCTGGAATTGTTACAGATCCGTCTTCATTTTGATAATTTTCAAGAATTGAAAGCATTGCTCTTCCGACTGCAACGGCTGTTCCGTTAAGCATGTGAACGTATTTATTTTTTCCATCATCGTCATGGTATTTTACATTCAGTCTGCGGGCCTGATAATCTGTACAGTTTGAAGTTGAAGTTACTTCGCCGTAATCTCCGTCCGGGTGATTTTCATCCGCACGTCCAGGCATCCATGCTTCCAAGTCCCACTTTCTGTACGCAGGCGCGCCCAAATCTCCAGTACAAGTATCAACAACACGGAATGGAAGTCCAAGTCCGCTGAAAATTTCCTCTTCAATTAAACGAAGTTTTTCATGAAGTGAATCGCTCTGCTCTGGAAGACAGTAGACAAACATTTCAACTTTATCAAACTGATGAACTCTGTAAAGCCCTTTGCTGAACTGGCCTGCAGCCCCTGCTTCTCGTCTAAAGCAATGCGAAAGTCCGCAGTACATAAGCGGAAGTTTTGATTTGTCAAGAATTTCTCCTGAATGATAGCCGCCGAGTGTTATTTCCGCAGTTGCAACAAGGCAAGTTCCTTCGTCTTCGATTGCATAAACATTGCTTTCATTTCCGCGCGGATTAAATCCAATTCCTTTTAGAATTTCTTCGCGTGCAATGTCCGGAGTTATAAATGTTGTAAATCCGTGCTTGCGCAAAATGTTGAGAGCGTACATGATAAGCGACTGCTCAAGAAAAACCGCTTCATTTTTTAGATAATAAAATTTTGCTCCTGAAACTTTTGTTCCGCGCTCAAAGTCAATTAAATCCAATGACTCACCAAGCTCAACGTGGCTCTTTGGCTTGAAGTCGAATTTTCTTGGCTGACCGACTTTTTTTACTTCAAGATTTTCTGTGTCAACTTTTCCGACTGGAACTTCTGGATTCGCCATGTTTGGAATCTGACGTCCGGCTTCTTCAAGCTTTACCTCGAGCTCAGAAAGTTTTGATTCCGCGGAAGAAACAGCATCCTTTATGTTTTTTCCTTCTTCAATATATTTTGCTCTTGTCTCTGGATCAAGTTTTTGTTTCATTGCCGCCGCATTTGCATTTCTTTTCTGCTGAAGATTCTGCAATTCAGTTGTAAGAGCCGTGCGTTCATCAAAAAACTTCACTACTAAATCTGCGTCAGCTTTTGCAGGATCCATGTTGCGGTCTATAATATTTTTCTTTACTGCTTCAAGATTGTCTTTAATAAATCTGTAGTCCAACATTTTTTGCCTCTATGAAATAAAATATAATCAGTTTACTGTATTTCGTAAACTACTTCAACATTTACAGAAACGGAAGTTTTTCCTCCTGAAACTGGAGTAGAACTGTTTTCCTTTTTTGCCGCATATAAAACTGTGTTCGATATGCTTTCTGTGATTGCCGGACGCTCTTTTATTGAAATGATTTTTCCAACTGAGCATCCACTTGTGCTTGCAAGAGTAACTGCTTTTTGTTCAGCATCACGCAACGCAAGAATTCTAGCCTGTTTTTCAGCATCTGAAGTTTCTCCTGCTGAAAATGAAAGTGAATCAAACTGATTCGCTCCAGCTTTTACAGCTACGTCGATTAACTGTCCAGTTTTTTCAATTGAAGAAATCAAGATGTTTATGCTGTTTGAAACTACGTATTGCCCAAGAATTGTCCGTCCGTTTGAATACGAAGTTTCCTGCTGAATATAAAATGATGAAGTTGAAATATTTTCTTTTCCGATTCCAAGTGATTCCAGTGAATTTCTTACAGCTTCCATTTTTTTTGCATTGTCTTCGGTTGCTGTTAAAATACTTGCGCTTCTTGTTACAACTGAAAGTGAAATTACAGCTTTTTCGTTGTCAAGTTTTACAGTTCCTTTTCCTGTTACAGAAATTGTTCTAGGCACATTTTTTTCTGCTTTAAAATTACAGGAAGTAAATGCAAAAAGAACAGAAACTGCTAATGCAAAAATTTTTTTCATTTTTTTTCTCCGAAACTTATCTTATATTGAAATAAAATTTTTTTAAGTATGTAACACGCTCGCTGGCTTTTTTCCAGATTGGACTTTGCGGATAACGGCGGATAATTGTTTCATAATTGTCAAGCGCGCTTTTTATATTTCTTTCTGATGAATTTGATTCGAAAATTTGAGCCTGAAGAAAAAGTCCTTCATCAATTCTTGAATCTGTTTTTTCAAAGAAACTTTCAAGACAGGCAAGTGAATCTTTGTATTTTTTTGAATTGAAATATTCCTGCGCGGCTTTTAAAAGCTCATCAGCAGAAGAATCCGATGAATTGTTTTTTTCTAATGAAGTTGAAGAAATTTCCTGCGAAGACGCAACTTCACTGCCGGAAGAAATTTCACTGAAAGTTTGTGTTGAAGGATTTTCTTTTTCATAATCCTTTTTATCAATTGAATTTTCTTCTGGAATTTTTGAAGATGCTTCAGGAATTTCATTTTTTTGATTTGAAATTTCTGAACTAGAAATTTTTTCTTGGTTTACATTTTTTTGCGCTGGCGGAACAATAGAAGAATAATCAGGTGCTAAAATTCTCTCGGCTGAAGAATTTTTTCCTTTTATTTCAACTTCCAAATAATCATCTATAAAAGCACCGGTAAGCTGGTCGTTTTTATAAAAATGAAGAATTGTTTTTCCTTCTTCTCTGGAACGCAAACTGAACGAAGTATTTTTGTCTCCTATTTTTCGTCCAAAGTAACGCATCAAATTTTTTCCGTCTTCTTCGCCAAGATAAATCCAGCCTTTTCCCGGATAAACAATGTCCAGGTACTGGCTGTTTTTCATTGAAACTGAACGCGATGGAATTACAGGAACTTTTTCAGGCTCAGTTTCTTCTTCTTGTGAAGTTGTCTCTGCGGAATTTTCTTTAACATTTGCTTCTGGAACTTGAATTTCCGGCTGTGAAATTATTTCTTCTGAATTTTCTGTATTTGTAATTTCAGTTTTAGAATTTTCATTCTCTGAAACTTCATTTTTTTCTTCAGCAGGAATTTCGCCTTGTTCAGATTGAATTTCTTCTGCCACATTTTCGCTGCTGGAAATTTCCTGCAATGCGCTTTCTTCTTTTTCGGGTTCTGAATTTTCTTCCTGAATTTTTTCTTCCGGTGGAACAAGCGGAATTTCTTCTGTTTCTTCAATCGGCTCTATGACTTCCTGCTTTTCAAGAAAAACTGGCTCCGGATCGCTTTCATAATATCCTTGAATATCTTCAATAGGCTCAAGTTTTATTTCTTCCTGAATTTTTTCTTCCGGCGGATTTTCGTCCGATGAATTTTTTTCAGGATGAATTTCTTCATTTGAAATTTCAGGATTCTGTTCTTGAGTTTTTTCTATTTCCTGTTCCTGCAGTTGATTTTCTTCAGCGGTTATTTCTGTTTTTGAATGCAAAACTGACTCCTCATTTTCTTTTGGAGAAGAGGCGCATGAGAAAAATAAAAATGTAAAAAGTAAAGCTAAAAAAAATTTTATCACGGAGCTGCTCCTAAAATTTCGTTTGCAATTTTTTCATTTGATTTTCCAAGAGCTTCAACATTTTCCTTGGAAGGAACAGAAAACCATCTGTCGAATTCATCTTTGCTCCAAGTTGCATTTTGCTCTCTTGAAAAATAATAATCTTCCGTTAGAGAATCTTCTTTTGGCGGAAAAAAATCTTCCACAGCTGAAAAAGGAATTTGCTTTGGAAAAATAAAAATATCCTGTTTTTTTTTCTTCTGAAAAATTCCCGATGCAAAAGCAAAAACTGCAAGGGCAATAAGCAAAATTGTTATTCCAGTTGTAATCTTTGTGTTTTCCCGGAGAAAATTTTGCAGATTTTTCTTTATATTTTCAAAGAAATTCATTGCTGGCTTCTGGTTTCCTCTGTTTCAGTTTTCCCATCAGTTTTTAAAGTTCCGTCTGGATTGTGTTCTCTTCTTGGAGGACGCGGCGGAATTACAATTCCTTCTTCCTGCGGAACTTCTTCTTCAACAAAATCTGACTGGTCGTTAAAGACAATGTTTCCGTTCATGGTGTCTTCGTCAAGACGGACTTGCAGAACTTTTGTGATTCCTGATTCTTCCATTGTAACGCCAAGCATTGTTGATGCGCCCATTACAGTTTTTCTGTTATGAGTGATTACAATATACTGGCTTATGTTTCCGAATGCGCGCAATGTGCTTACAAAACTTGCAACGTTTTTGTCATCAAGAGCCGCGTCAATTTCGTCCAAAAGACAAAACGGGCTAGGGCGGACTTGATAAGTTGCAAAGAGAAGCGCGACTGCTGTCATTGTTTTTTCACCGCCGGAAAGAAGTGAAATATTTACAAGCTTTTTTCCAGGCGGCTGTGCAAGAATTTCAACTCCGCTTGAAAGAACATTTGCCGGATCTACAAGCCTAAGTTCGGCTCTTCCTCCATTCATAAGTCTGCGGAACATATTGTGGAAATTTTTTCGAATTTTATTATATGTATCCAAGAACATTTCAGAAGATTTTGTCCGGATTTCTTCACTTACGCGGACAAGATTTTCCAAAGTTTTTTGCGTGTCATTATAGTTTGCCTGCTGGCGTTCGTAGCGTTCTTTTTCTTCCGCGAACTGCTCGATTGCCATTAAGTTCGGAGTTCCAAGTTCCTGAATTTTTTGCTTCACCTGAGAAAGCTTTTCTTTTAAAGCCGGAACTGGAGTTGTGATTGTGTACATCCGCTCTTCAAATTCCATCAAGTCACGCGAAAAATTTTCTTGGAAGTTCTGCTTAACATTTCTAATTTCAGTGTCGTACTGCGCAATTCCAACACTGAACTTTTCAAGCTGGCTTTGATATTTGTTCCGCTCTTCTTGTTTTTTCTGAAGCGCGTTTTGTTTTCCGCTTACCTGGCTGTTGCATTCTGAAATTTGCTTGTCCAAGTCATTTAGTTCCGCAGTAATTTTTTGACCTTGAGCTTCTAGTTCCGCAATTGATTCTTCGGTTTCCTGAAGCTGCTCCTCATTTTCTTCCCGGCGCTTGTTTTCCTCAAAAAGCTCGTTCTGCTGTTCCCGAAGCGAAGTTTCTTCAGAAGCCAAAGTTTTTCGCAAAGTTGAAATCTGCTGCTCGCACGAAGTTATTTGCTGAGCCATCTGCGCCTGGTTTATTCTTAACTTTGAAAGAGTGTCTTTGTATTCATCAATTTTTTTGTTAAGCGCATTGTTTTTTGAATTCAGTTCCGCGCTTTCATTTTTTATTGAATCGATTGTAGAAAGATTCTGCTGAATTGAAGAGTCGATTCCGCGTTTTTTTGTGATGATTCCTTCCGGCGAAAGAAAATCATCAATAAATTGCGGCGTTGTTTTTGTATATTCTGAAATGGACTGTGAAAGTTCTTCAAGCATCCGCAAAATTTCTGTAAATGCCGCAACCGCATCAGATCCCATTTGTGCAGAATCTTTTTCAGAATGCGAAGGAAGTGAAGAAAAATCCTTGAAAATATTCGCGCGTCCGTTCGCATAAATTTTTATTTTTTCAAGTGCCGTATCAAGCGCCTCTTTTGCTTTTTTATTTGAAGTGCTTGAATAGCCTGCGTCTTTTAATTTTGCGTCAAGTTCTGTAACAATGTCTTCTGTTATCGATGTAAGCTGCTTTTGCAGTTCCACACGTTCCGAATCAAGGTTGTTGATTTTTCCAGAATTTGTGTTTATAAGCCTTAAATTTTCTTCAATCTGACTTGAAGACTGGCGGATGTTTTCAGAAAAATTTTCAACGTTTTTATTTATATCTGAAAGCTGCTTGTGCTTTTCGTGAAGCTCCGCATTCTGGCTGTCAATTTCTTCATTATATTCATCAATGCGCTCTTCAATATTTTTTATGCGGTTTTCAATTTGCCCGATTTTTTCTTTCATCTGGCTTTGATGCTCGTGAAGTTGCCGCGCCATTGCTTTTTTTCCGGTTTGTTCCGCGCTGATTTTTATGACCAGTTGCTGCTTTGTGTTTACTTGTTCTTGAAGTTCTTTTACTTTGTCTGTGTTGACTTGGAGTGTATTTAAAATTTCTTCAATTTCATTTGCCGCGGAATTTCTTTTTTCTTCGGCTTCTTTTCTGTTCTGCTCATGGCGCGCTTTGTTCTGTGTAAAATCCTTGAGCTTTAAAAGCTGAATATCAAGCTCACATTCAAATTTTTCGTCTTGAAGTTTTCTGTATTTTGCAGTTTTTTCAGCCTGAACTTTTAGAGTTTCGTAGCTGCGTTTTGTTTCTGCAAGTCCAATGTCAATTTGAGCCAGATTCGCTCTTGTTTTTTCAAGCTCACGTTCTGCGTCTGCAACTTCTGCCTTTGAACGGCTGATTCCTGCAGCTTCCTCAAAAAGATAACGTCTGTCTTCCGGCTTGCTTGAAAGAATCTGATCGATTTTTCCCTGTTCCATGACAGAATAGGCTGCTTTTCCAACTCCAGTGTCCATAAAAAGTTTACGGATTGAAGAAGCTCCAACTTGATTTGAATTTATAAAATATTCGTTTTCACCGTTGCGGTAAAGCCTGCGTTTTATTGCGATTTCAGAGTCTTCAAGAGGAAGAAGTCCGTTTTCGTTTGCAATTGTCAGTGTAACTTCCGCCATTGAAAGAGCCGGACGGGTTTCTGTTCCGTTGAAAATTACGTCTTCCATTGATTCGGCGCGAAGATTTTTTGAGCGGTTTTCTGCAAGAACCCATTTTATTGCATCAACAACGTTGCTTTTTCCGCAGCCATTCGGACCAAGAAGGGCAGTGATTCCGTCTGCAAAATTTATATGAGTTCGGTCGGCAAATGACTTAAAACCGAATATTTCAAGACTTTTTAAAAACACAGGAAGTTCCTCAATTTAAAATGTTTTTCTATTATAGCAAAATGACCTTTAAGCCTCAAGTATTAAAGGAATTTGGATCGACAACGTTACCTTTATAAAGCATTTTTGGAAAAACCGTTATCTTAAGTTTTTTTTCAAGGCGGGCATAGTTTTCCATTTCCCAGGCGTCTCCGATTACACAGTTTATTCCAGTTGCTCCGGCTCGGGCTGTTCTTCCTGCGCGGTGAATAAAAAAGTCTTCTTTTTCCGGCAAATCCATCTGGACAACGTGAGTTATGCCTTCAATGTCAAGTCCTCTGGAAGCAAGGTCTGTTGTAATGAGAATTTTTGTTTTTCCGCTTCTGAACCTGTCTATTGCTGATTTTCTGTCAACTTTGTTTGTTTTTCCGCATAAGGTTTCGCAGTCGATTTTTTTGAATCTTAATTTTGAAGCGATGTTTTCAATCTGATCGGATTTTGAAGTGAAAACGAGAAGTTTTTTTGGTTTTTCTGCATTTATAAAACTTCGCAGCGTGTCGATTTTATCTCTTCTTTCTGAAAAAATTGCCCAATGCGAAATTTGTTTCCTAAGAACATTTTCCATCGGAAGCGCAACAAAAAGAATCGCGTTTTCCTTTTCATCATTTAAAATTCCGTTTCTTGCTTTCTGAAGAATTTCGCGCGTATATTTGCTTACAGTGGCGGAATTTCCTATAAGCTGAACTGATTTTGGAAGACGCTCCATAAGACCTTTTGTGCTGTCCCTGAGTTCAGGACTTAAAAGCCGGTCAGCCTCGTCAAGAACAAGAGTTTCTATTCCGTCCGCCTTGAGTTTTTTTAAATGAATTAGCTCAAGAAGCCGCGCGGGACCTCCAATTACAATTTCAGGCTTTTCCTTTAAAAGCTCGATTTGCCGTGAAATTGGCGCACCTCCAATCAGCAGGGCGCATTTTATTCCGCTGATTTTTTGCACCTGAACTTTTATCTGGGAAGCAAGCTCGTAAGTCGGGGATGCAATCATAAGACGCGCCATTCTATTTTCCGTGGAATTCAAACGGCTCAGCAATGGGAGCAGATATGCGAAAGTTTTTCCAGTTCCGGTTTCACTTTGGAACATTATATTTTTTCCTTCTGAAATAAGCGGAATTATTTTTTTCTGCACTTCTGTAGGTTCTGTTATGCCGATTTCTTCAAGCTTTGAAACAATTGACTCGTCAACTTTTAGTTCTAAAAATTTGTTCATAAACAAAATATAGCATATTTTTAAAGTTTTGTGATATACTATGTGCCTATGAAAATTGGAATTGATACATTTGGTTGCGACCACGGAAAATCTGGACTCGGCTCGTACCTTATGTCTTTTATAAACAATCTTCCTGCTGAAAGCGAATTTGAGTTTGAACTGTTCGGGGAAGAAATTGACAGATACACTTATAATGCAAAACGCGATGTGCCTTTTTCTAGCATCGGAATAAAAACGACTCCGGGCGCAATCCGGCTTTGGCATTATTTATATGCAAACCGATTTATAAAAAAAATTGGATACAATGCGGTTGTTTTTCCGGCTGGAGCTAGACTTATTCCTTCAAAATTTAAAGTTCCCGGCATTGCAATAATAAATGACATTCCTGGAAATATTTTTAAGAATGAAAACTGGCTTGCGCAAAAGCACATAAAAACCGGACTTTCAAATGCTGACTGCATAATTGTTCCTAGCATGTTCGTAAAGAAAAATCTTGAGCGTTCAGGACTAAAGTGCCGCCGCATAGAAATTGTCCACAACGGAATCGACCACAGCAGTTTTTTTCCGATTGATTCTCTTGGAATTGAAAATGAAATTGCGGATATAAAGCCGTTTGCAATAAAAAAACCTTATATAATTTATGCGAGCCGGATGCAAAGTCCTGAAAAAAAACATATCGAGCTTATAAAAGCATTTTCGCTGTTTAAGAAAAAAACTAATTTGCCTCATAGACTTGTCATCGCAGGAAGCGACGGACCTTACAGTGATGAAGTTCATAAGGCGGCGTTTGAATCTTCTGCGGCGAGCGATATTTTTATAACCGGATACTTTCCTCATGAAAGTTTTCCTGAGCTATACAGAAACTCTGAAGCCTGCATTTTTCCTTCTGTGAATGAAGGGGCGGGGCTGCCAATTCTTGAAGCTATGGCGACTGGAATTCCTGTTGCCTGTGCAAAAGCTGGCGCGCTCCCGGAAGTTGCTGGAAACAATGCCCTTTTCTTCGATAGTGATAATATAGAAGAATTTGCTTCATGTATAGAAAAAATAACAACAGACGAAGTTTTCAGAAAAAAAATATCAGAAAGCGCGCTTGTCTGGTCAAAAAGATTTTCTTGGGAAAAATGTGTCCTTGAGACTTTAGAAATAATAAGAAGCGTTTTAAAATAAAAAAAGGAGCTTCCGTTAGCTGTTGCATTTGAAAGCTCCTCATCTTTTAAGCTGTTTTTTGTTCAATCAAAAGAGATTCCGCAGTTGGAAGTTCTTTTTGATTTACAATATCTTTTGTGATTACAAGTTTCTTTTTGCCTTTTACGCTTGGAACTTCGTACATAAGGTCAAGTAGAATGTGCTCAACAATTGCCCTTAGTCCGCGTGCTCCAGTTTTGCTTCTTATTGCCATTTCTGCAATCTGGTCAATCGCATCATCATCAAAAGTAAGCTCCACATCATCTATCGCAAAAATAGCTTGAAACTGTTTTGTTATTGCATTTTTTGGTTCTACAAGAATTCTCTTTAAATCTTCCTTGTTTAGTTCCTTTAATGCGCAAGTCATTGGCAGACGTCCAATAAGCTCTGGTATAAGACCGAATTTTACCAAGTCATCGCTTGTGACTTGATTCAAAAGCTCCATTCGCTCTTCGTTTGTCCTATGAGTTCCTTCCGCTCCGAAACCTATTGAAGCTGTTGAAAGACGCTGCTCAATTATCTTGTCAAGTCCGACAAAAGCTCCGCCGCAAATAAATAGAATATTTGTAGTGTCAATATCAATCATTTCCTGATTCGGATGCTTTCTTCCGCCCTGAGGAGGAACTGACGCGTGTGTTCCTTCGAGAATCTTTAAAAGCGCCTGCTGAACTCCTTCCCCGGAAACATCGCGCGTAATTGAAGTGTTTTCGCTTTTTCTTCCGATTTTGTCGATTTCGTCAATGAAAATAATTCCGCGTTCCGCCGCTGCAATATCTCCGTCCGCCGCATTGATGAGCTTTAAAAGAACATTTTCAACGTCTTCACCAACGTATCCGGCTTCTGTAAGGGTAGTGGCATCCGCAATTGCAAACGGAACATTCAGTTTTTGCGCAAGAGTTTTTGCAAGAAGTGTTTTTCCCGAGCCAGTCGGTCCCAAAAGAAGAATGTTCGATTTTTCAATTTTCACATCCATTGTGAGTTGCTGTTCCTTTGAAATTGAAAGCTGCTTGTAATGATTGTATACTGCCACGGAAAGAACTTTTTTCGCATAATCCTGACCAATAACGTACTGATCAAGATACGCCTTGAATTCTTTTGGAGACGGAATTGCGCTCATGTCGATTGGAGCTATTGTGTGGGCTTCATTGTTTAAAATTGTCTGGCAAGTTGCAACACAATGTTCACAAATATAAATCATGTCATCTGGAGAGCTTACGACTCTTCTGTGTTCATCAGCAGGACGGCCGCAAAATGAGCATACCGGCTGATTGTTTCTGCCTAATCTGGCCATTATTTAACTCCTTTTTTCGCGCTGTTCATTATATGGTCAATTATGCCGTAATTTTTCGCATCTTCTGCCGGCATATAAAAATCACGCTCCATATCAGCTGCGATTACTTCTTCTTTTTTTCCTGTCTGCATGGAAAGATATTTTATACTGAGTTTTTTTAGGCGCCCGATTTCCTTTGCTTGAATTGCAATGTCGCTTTCCTGACCTTGAGTTCCGCCCCAAGGCTGATGAATCATAACACGGCTAGAAGGAAGCGCATATCTTTTTCCGATTGTTCCGCCAGCAAGAATAATAGCACCCATGCTTGCCGCCTGTCCCATGCAAATCGTCTGAATATCGCATCTTACATATTGCATAGTGTCGTAAATTGCAAGTCCCGCTGTAACCGAACCGCCAGGACTGTTTATATACATGCTTATGTCTTTTTCTGGATTTTCGCTTTCCAAGTAGAGAATTTGCGCCACAATCAAATCTGCTGTTTCATCGCGGATTTCTCCATCAACAAAAATTATTCTGTCCTTCAAAAGCCTTGAATACAAGTCATAGGCTCGCTCTCCGTTTCCGCTTCTTTCAATAACAGTCGGAATAAGAGTATTCATAAATTCATTCATTAAATTTTCCTCTGATGAATAGTGTAAACAAAAAAAACGGAATGGGCAACACTCCGTTTTTTTTGTTATCGTCAGAAATTTTCTAAGCTAGCGATTATTCTTAAAAAGATCCGCAAACTTAACTTTGTCTCCTTTTGAAACTTTTACCTGTTTGTAAAGCTCATCGTAAAGTTTGTTTTCTTTTATTTCATCAATAATATACTCTTTTGCACGGGCATCTTTGTAGTGCTCTTTTACTTCATCAATAGTTGAGCCAGATTCATCTGCGATTTTTGCAAATTCCGCTTCAACTTCTTCTGGAGTAACCGCAATGTTTTTCTCGCGGATAAGAGCGTCAACAATCAAGCGACTTTTGAGCATTTTTTCAGCATCTCCAGTCCACTGAGTAAGCATATTTTCCTTTGACTGGCCAGAAGCTGAAATCATTTTTTCAAGCTGCTCTGGTGTTGTCTGGAACTGCTGAGCCATCATTCTCCAGCGGCTTTCCATTTCTGCCTGAACCATTGACTTTGGAAGTACAATAGGATTTTTTTCTACAAGCTGCCCAAGAAGGCTCTGCGACTTAAGTTCTGCGATTTTTCTATTTTTTGCGCTTTCAAGACCTTTTGAAATATCTTTTTTAAGATCATCAAGAGTCTTGTATTTTTCGCTTACATCCTGCGCAAGCTCATCATCAAGAGCAGGAAGATTGCGGAGCTTGATAGCTTTTACAGTTACGTTGATTTTCTTTGTTTTTCCAGCAAGGTCTTTGTTTTCATCTTTAGCATCGTAAGTCTTAGAGATTTCTTTTGTCTCGTCCTTTTTCATGCCAACGATTTCGTCATCAATCTTGTAAATATTTTCGCCTGTTCCAACTGTGAAAACAAAACCTTCGCGCTCGCTTCCAGAAACTGTAGCTCCAAAATCATCAAGTTCTTTGTAGTCAATTGTAACGATATTGTCTTTTTCAACAGGCTCGCCTTCTTTTTTGTCGATTACAACAGCGTTTCTTTCCTGAATAGCTTTCAATTCTTCGTTAAGCTCTTTTTCGCCAATTTCAACTTGAGGCTCTTTTACTTCGATTTTTGAAAAATCTTTTACTTCAACTGAAGGGAAAACGTCATAAACAACAGAGAATGTCAAATCCTTGTCTGTGCTGAATTCAGGAAGCTTGTCGCCATCAAGACGCGGCTGAGTGTAGGGAAGTGGACGGATGTCTTTTGATTCTTCTTCTGCGAAAATCTGGTTCAAAGATTCATCGATAAGATCTGCGAGAACTTCCTGCTTGAGGGAATCTCCATACTTCTGTTCAAGAACTTTTACAGGAACGTGTCCTTTGCGGAATCCTGGAAGCTGAACATTTTTTGCGTATTTAGAAATGTTTTTGTTGTATCCAGAAGCAACATCTTCTTTTGCAATTGTAGCAGTGAGTTTTACTGCTGAATTTTCAAGTTTGGAAATTTCCTTTGTTACCTTCACGTGGGAACCTCTCGATTATAAAATACGCCGGATCAAGGCACGCTTCATTTTACCTTGACACAGCAGTTTTTACAGTTTATTCAACTGTAAATAAAAAAGCGATTCAGAAAAAATCCAAATCGCTTCGTCGTCGAGCGGAAAACGGGAATCGAACCCGCAACATCGACCTTGGCAAGGTCGCGCTCTACCATTGAGCCATTTCCGCAAATTGCGTCGCAGCAACTGAATCCAGCACTGCTTTTAATAATGTAAGAGCGGAAAACGGGAATCGAACCCGCAACATCGACCTTGGCAAGGTCGCGCTCTACCATTGAGCCATTTCCGCAAAACCTCTGCGTTTTGTATTAATTTCTTTTCATTTAAAAAGAAGATTAAAATATGCGAAAGGAGGGACTTGAACCCTCACGCCTAGGGCACTAGATCCTAAGTCTAGCGTGTCTGCCAATTTCACCACTCTCGCGTGAATTTTTTGACCTACACAGAGTGTTTCAAAATCCTTTGAGCGATGGGAGGATCGAACTCCCGACCCACAGATTAAGAGTCTGTTGCTCTACCAGCTGAGCTAATCGCCCGATTTTATGCGTCCGACACGGCTCGAACGTGCAACCTTCGGATTCGAAGTCCACTGCTCTATCCAGTTGAGCTACGAACGCGTCCTGCTGCACGGCTCCACGTTGGAATCCGGGTGCCTGGTGGGATTTGAACCCACGACAACCAGATCCACAATCTGGCGCTCTACCCCTGAACTACAGGCACCATGCAATCAACGAAATAGAATATATCTGAATTACTTTCGTTGGTCAAGCAGAAAGTGCAAAATTTCTGAAAAAAATTTCATTTTATAAAATTTCCGCAGATACTCACCGCAATCAGTAAAAACGATATGGCAAAGCACACAAAGTCCCGCGCTTTATATGGATATTTTTTTAGGCAGCAGCCGGATGTCCGCAGTTTGAATCCACGCAAGTCAGCGGCGATTGCAGTTCCGCTTGTTTTCCGAACTGAAGAAACCAAAAGTGGCGCGCACAAAGGCAAAATCAGCGCAAGTTTTTTAAGCGGATTTTTTGTGTCCAGCTGGATTCCGCGTGAAGTCTGGGCTTCTTGAATTCCTTCCATTTCCTGCGCAAAAACCGGAATAAAACGAATTGCAGTTGTCAGCGTGAATGCGTATTTGTACGGAACGTGAAGTTTTTCAACAAGCGCGTTTGAAAGGTCGGCAAGTTTCGTAACAGAAAGCATCAGGGCAAGCGGAAGAGTTGCGCCGCAAAGTTTAAGCACAAGATTCAGCGAGGTTGCAAGCCCGGTATCTGTTATTTTCAAAAACGAAATTTGGTAAACAACATTTCCGCTTCTTATTATCAAAATCTGAAGAATAAAAAGGAAAACCGAAATTTTAACAAGCCCTTTCAAAAGCCTGAATGTCCTTGCTGAAATTCCGCAGAGAATTCCAGTCGCAATGTCAACGGCAAGAAGCAGAACAAGAATTTCAGCGGACGAGGAAATAAAGCACGACGCGCAAACCGCCATTGAAAAAATCAGCTTTGAAACCGGATTCATTTTGTGGAAAACAGAAGTTCCCGGAACGTAATCGACAAGTCCTTTCATTTTATAGCCTCCTGAATTTTTGCGGCAAGCTCATCTGCTGTGCGGACGTTTTCAAAATTGAATCTACCCGGAAATTTTTCTTCAAGTTCAAGCGCAATCTGAATAATCTGCGGAGGAAGAAGGCTCGCTTTCTGCAAGATTTTTTTGTTGCGCATTATTTCAAGAGTTTTTCCATCCGCCTCGATTTTTCCATTCGCAAGAACAATCATCCGCTGTGCAAAGTCAAGAACAAGCTCCATGTCGTGGCAAACCATGATTACAGTTGTTCCGTTTTTGTTCAGTTCTTTTACTGCGCTCATGATTTCCATGCATTCCTTGTAGTCAAGCCCGGTTGTCGGCTCGTCAAGAATCATAACTTTCGGTTCGACTGCAATAATTGAAGCCAATGCAAGCCGCTGCCTTTGTCCTCGGCTAAGTGAAAACGGCGCTTCGTCCGGATTGAATCCAAATCGCTCGATAATTTTTTCTGTGCGCTTGGAAATTTCTTCTTCAGTTCCAGTTTTTAAAGCTTTCTGCCCGAATGCAATTTCGTCCCGGACTGTGTAAGTGCAAAGCTGGCGGTCAGGATTCTGAAAAAGAAAGCCCGTATTTTTTGCAAGCACGCTGTTTTTCGCTTTTTTTGTATCGATTCCGTTTACGCTGATTTTTCCGTCGGAAGGCTTTAAAATTCCTGCAAGAAGTTTGCTGAATGTTGATTTTCCGGCTCCGTTTTCTCCTGTGAGCGCGACAAATTCTCCGTCTTCTATTGAAAGTGAAATTCCGTGGATAAGCTCGGCGTCTTTTGTTTTTCCGTAGCCAAATCGGACTGAATCGCATTCAATCATAAAAGTCCTCCTGCAAGCGAAACGGCTTCTTTTGTGTCGATGCAAATTTCTGTTTCCGGCGTTATCATTTTGCGTGAAAGAAGGCTTTTGTAAAAATCAACTGCGCGCGGATAATTTACGCCAAGCAAAGCAAGCTCGTCGGAATTTTTTAGAACATCGCGGATGTTTCCGAAAGACTTTAAAGAGCCTTTGTCAATCACGGCAAGTTTTTTGGCAAACTCGCAAAGCAGCATGATTTTTTGTTCTATTACGACAATTGTCATTCCGTAAGATTCATTCAGGTCTTTTAGAATTCTGAAAATGTTTCTGCTGGATGCCGGGTCGAGCTCGCCGGTCGGCTCATCAAGCACAAGAATTTTAGGCTTCAGCGCGAGAATTGCGGCAACTGCGGTTTTCTGCTTTAGTCCGCCGCTAAGTCCTGAAATTTCCCGGTTGCAGAGATTTTCAATTCCAGTTTCTTTCAACGCCCACTCAAGCCGACTTTCGATTTCATCTTTTGGTATTCCGAAGTTTTCAAGTCCGAAAAGAATTTCATCTTCAACAACAGAGCAAGTCATCTGGCTGTCGATGTCCTGAAAAACGCTTCCGACTTCAAGCGCAATGCTGCACGGGTCGTTTTCAAAAACATCTTTTCCGTTTACGCAGACTTTCCCGTAATATTCGCCTTTGTAGTGGTGCGGAATGATTCCGTTTATCGCGCAGCTGAGCGTTGTTTTTCCGGCTCCAGATGCTCCGATTATTCCGACAAAATCGCCGTCCTGAATTTCCATTGAAATGTTTTTCAACGCTGGAACTGAACTTCCGCTGTACGCAAAGCTTAAATTTTCTATGCTTATCATTTTGCCACCTAGTTATTTCAGGTTATTTCAAAGTCATTTTCAACGGAATATAAAGCAATTGGACAAGAACCGCGTTAATGCAGGCTGTGCAAAGAACAATCGGAATGTAAGCCGCAAGTGTCGCCTTGTCTGCGCCAAGGGCAAAAATCAGCAAAACAGTGTAAAGTCCGCCGCTCACGAATGTGCTGAACAAAGTTGCGACTGCCGGTTTTAAATCGATTTTTCCAAGCTTAGGAAGCGGAATTTTTATTAGAAGCGACATTACAATTGCGCCTGCAAATTCGCTTGCAAAGTTCAAGTACGGAGTTCCCGGAAAGAACTGGCAGATTGCGCCTGCAAGAATTCCGATGACCGCTGCCGCTGCGACATTCGCGTTAATCAATGCAATCGCCATGCAGTACATTGCGATAATGAAGTTTGGTTTCATTCCGCCGATGTTGATGAGCGAGCCCACAAAAAATTTCAGAACCGCTCCGGCCGCAAGCAAAACGGCAACAAGAATCAAGTCGCGGATTTGAAGTCCTTTTTTCTCTGAAGTTTCAAGAACACGTTTTTCACCGAGGTTTTCGTTTTCATTCATAAAAAGCTCCTGTTTTTTTGTTTCTGTTAGTAGAAACATATATCCGATGCGCTTTTTTGTCAAGAGAGAAAATTTATTTTTTTCAAAATGAAATTTTAAGGCAATAGACTTTTGAACAAAGCTAAGCTATAATTTAAGAATGAAATGGTTGATTATTGCACAGGCGGCGCAGAAAGAGAATGCAAACCGCGCTGAAATTTTTTTTACTTCAAATAAATGCGATTCTGAAAAAATTCTTTTCAATCAAAATGAAAAAAGTTTAAAAGATATTTTTGAAAAAATTCCAAGTTCTGACGACTTCTTATTTTTTTCCAATGTTGAAAATTCTGCGCTGATTCTGTCTTGTGTTTTTGGTTTTTGCTACGGAAAAAAAATGCCAGTTCTTGTTTTAGATGAAGAAAAAAAATTCAGCGAATTATTTCCTTCTGAAAATGAAAACTTGTCTTTAAAAAATTTTTATTCTGAAGACGAGATTTTTAATTGGCTTGAAAAAAATATTGAAGAGCTAAAATCAGACTGCTTAAAACGCGCAAACAGAAATTCACTTTTGGAGCATGGAATTTCATGCAATGCAGACAGCTTTGAATTTTATCTTGAAAAAGAAAAAACTGAAATTTGCAAATCGATTTTAAATTCTGGAATTGATGTAAATTCAAAAACGCTGCAAGGTGTTCCGCTCTTGTGTGTCGCAACCAGAAACGACAGCAAGGAAATGCTTGAGCTTCTTCTTGAAAAAGGCGCGGACATAAATGAAGTTTCCGAAGACAGAGGATATTCGCCTGTAATGGATGCTGTTTGGCGGAAAAACTACGAAATTGCAAAACTGCTTATAGACCGCGGCGCAGACTTGAGCATAATGAGTTCGGACGGTCAGTCTATTCTTGTTCTCGCAGTCGGAAACGGAAATTCAAAAATTGTAAAACTGCTTTTGGATTCCGGCGCAGATCCTGATGTGAAGGACAGCATGGGAATGAGTGCGCGTGGATATGCATCGCTTTTCAAAAATGAAGAGCTTATGAAATTGATGGAAACAAAGTAAGAAAAATGTCTAAAAAGAAAATTGTAATCGCTTTTGCAGGCGGCGGAACAGGCGGACACATATATCCGGGAATTGCCATTGCTGATGAACTGAAAAAATTTTCAAATGAATCAACTGAAATAGAAATTCACTGGATTGGAAATTCCAAGGGAATGGATTCTGCAATAATTGAAAAAAATCTTTTATTATCAGGCGGAAGTATTTCTTGTTTTCATGGAATTCCGTGCGGAAAACTTCGCCGCTATTTTTCACTAAAAAATTTCACAGACTTTTTTAAAATATTCGCAGGATTTTTAAAGTCGTTTTTTATTTTAAAAAAAATAAAGCCAGATTTTCTTTTTTCAAAAGGCGGATTTGTAAGCGTGCCTCCGTGCGCCGCCGCTGCTATTTTAAAGATTCCGTATTTTACTCACGAATGCGATTTTACGCCGGGACTTGCCACAAGAATCAACAGCAAAAAAGCTTCAAAAATTTTAATTTCCTATGAAGAAACAAAAAAATATTTCAGCAGGTTTCAAAAAGAAAAATGCATTGTTACAGGAAATCCAGTTCGACCGGCATTTTACAATGATAGTTCAGAAGCCGGGAAAAAATTTCTTGGCATAGATAACGGCTGCAAAAAAAATATTCTTTTAATTTTAGGCGGAAGTCTTGGTGCAAATCAGATAAACAATCTTGTAATTGAATGCCTTGATGAGCTAAAAAAAGATTTCATTGTTGTTCATCAAACTGGAAAAAAATTTGCTCAGGAAAATCCTGATATTATGTCTTCCGGCGATGACAGCTACAAGCCTTATGAATTTATTTTTAATGAAATGGTTTCTGTAATTCAATCCGCGGATATAATAATTTCCAGAGCTGGAGCAAATTCTTTATGGGAATGTGCCGTTTGTTCAAAGCCGATGATTTTAATTCCTTTATGCGGTGCAGGAACAAGAGGCGATCAAGTTGACAATGCGGAGTATTTTGCAAGCAAAGGTGCCGCCATTGCTTTGACAGGAAAAGATGCGACAAAAGAAAATCTTCTTAATACATTATCTGAAATGAAAATTTCAGAAACTAGAAATAAATTTGCTGAAAACTGCAAGTCCATTTGCAAAGAAAAAAAGCCTTCTGAAATTATAGCAAATCTGATTTTGGAGCAGATAAAAATATGATGTTTCCCGCAATCGATATTGTTTTTTTGCTTGTTGTTTTGACATTTGCAATTATTGGAGCAATAAACGGATTTTTAAATGAAGTGTTCGGAAAAGCAGCGCCTGTCGTAAGCATTTGGGTTGCAATTCTTTTTTACGGACGGCTGGTTTCTCCAATTGAAAAGCATTTGAAAATTCATTTAGTGTCTGTTGTTCTTTCTTTTTTGCTGATTTTTATAATTGCATTTATTGTTATGAAAATTCTTCAGACCGCAATAAAAAATATTTTTGGCGGTGAAATTTTCAAGGACTTGGATAGATTCTTAGGTTTTGTTTTTGGATTTTTGGAAGGACTTGCTGTTATTGGCGTTGTTTTGATTTTAATGAAAGCCCAGCCTTGGTTTAATGTTGACACAATTCTTGATGGAAGTTTTTTTTCAAGAATATTAAATCCAGTCATTTCAATTCCGCTTGAAAGCCTTTCAAAAGCAGTTGAAAAGAATTCATCAGTTCCGCTTGCCATTCCACTTGAACAGATACAAGGAAATTAAAAATGTTTGAAAATATTTTGAATCAAAGCGCGACAAAACTTTTACAAGATGATATTGAAAAAAAACGTTTTCCAAATTCCATTTTGTTTTCAGGTCCTTCATCTTCTGGAAAACTTTCCTGTGCTTTGGAAACTGCGAGAGTTCTTTCATGCGCAAATTCCGGTGAATGGAACTGCACTTGCTTAAACTGCCGTCAGCATAAAGCTATGGTAAGTCAAAATCTCCTTATTTGCGGTGCTGGAAACCGAACGTTGGAAATTGCTGCCGCAAAAAAAACTTTAATAAGCCAAAACATTCAAAACACAAAACATCTTGAGGCTTCAAGGTACCTTTATTTGCGCGCAGTAAGAAAACTGATTTCAAAGTTCAATTCTGTGCTTTGGAATGGAGATGACAAGCTTTCAAAATTTTCTCCACTTTTACAAAATATAGAAGAGGGACTTGAAAAAATTCAACCAGGAAGAATTCTTCCAGATGACGAAGAACTGAGAAAAATATTAGACTCAATTGAAAAAGACTGCACAAAACTTGAAAGCAGTTTTTTGTATAGTTCTCTTCCTGTTTTGCAAATAAGAAATTTTTCCTCCTGGGCGCACTTAAGCTCAAGCAATGGAAGAAAAGTTTTAATTATTGAAAACGCAGATTTAATGGCAGACAGCGCAAGAAATGCGTTACTGAAAATTCTTGAAGAACCTCCAGAAGATGTGATTTTTATACTTACAACGACAAAGCGCGGCGCAATCCTTCCGACTATACTTTCAAGAGTCCGCACTTACAATTTTTTTGAACGCTCACCGGAACAGCAGAGAAATGTTATAAATAGAATTTTTCACTATGAACCTGATTTCAATGATGAAAAAGAATTTAGCAGCATAACACAATTCATGCAGTCATTTTTAACAGTAAAGCCTGAACTTGTAAAATCTTGCGCAGCTGACTTTTTTAGCAATGTAGCCAAAGGACACATTCCCGACATTCCTAAAATAATTTCAACTTGCGCTTCGTTTGAGCCAAGAATTCTTTTTAAAATTTTTATCTGCGGAATTATTGAATCTCAGGAAAATTTAAAAACATCTGCCGCAGGTTCAGAAGTTTCCTTTAATGTTTTAAAACAACTTAGAACTTCATTAAATAATGTTGAAATTTTTAATCAGAATCCTTCAGCCTGCCTTGAAGAGCTTGCAAGAAATTTAATGCACATAAATTATATGAATGATGGCATTCTAAAAAAATTAGCTTGATTTTTTGAGGAAAATTTAAATGGCAGATTTTGTTGAAAAAGCATCTGAAAAAATTACAAAACTTTCCGATGAACAGCTTGAGCGTCTTTTAAATACAGTCCGCGAGGAAAACAAAATATACGATTCAATAATTCAAAGCATTCCTTCAGGACTTGTAATCGTTGATAACAATTGGTGCATAACAAAAATAAATAAATCTGCAAAACGTTATCTCCATTTTTTTCATCTTCATCTGATAAAGTCAGAGCCTGTTTGGAATCTTATAGCGGATGAGGAAGTTTCAAATTTTATTTCATTTTGCGCGCAGAAACAAAACACAAATACTAGCGAAGAATTTTCTATAGTTTCCGCAGATGACAAAGCAAGGTTTATTGTTGTTTCAATTCTGCCTCTTGTTCGCGACGGAAAAATTACGGGAACAATTATTTTTATTGAAGACATAACTGCAAAACGCCAGCAGGAAATTTTGATGCACAGAATGGAAAGCCTAAAGAGCTTGACAAATCTTGCGGCATCAGTTGCACATGAAATAAAAAATCCGCTTGGCGCAATAAGCATTCATATTCAGCTTTTGCAAAAATCGATAAAGAAATGCAGAGAAGGCGACGGTCAGCTTCCTGATGAAAAATTCATGGAAAAATATCTTTCTGTCGTGAATGAAGAAATTGAAAACTTGAACAAAATTGTAATGGATTTTTTGTTTGCTGTTCGTCCTTTAAAAGTAAACATGACACTTTCCGAGCCTGATTCGATAATAGAAAAGTCAATAAATTTTTTCATGCCGGAATTTGAAAATTGCGGAATAGAAGTTTCTGTAAATTTGCAAGGAAATGGAAACAGACTTTTAATTGATGAAAAACTTTTCCGAGAAATTTTTATAAATATTGTGCAAAACGCAAAAGCTGCAATTCTTTCCAGCAAAAAAAACAACGGAAAACTTGCCATAAATTCTTTTATAAAAAATGATCATTACATACTTACAATTGCGGACAATGGCTGTGGAATGGACGAGGCGACTTGCTCAAGAATTTTTGAACCGTACTACACAACAAAAGCCGATGGAACTGGACTAGGGCTTACAACTGTTTATAAAATTGTAAAAGAGTTTCGTGGAGAAATAACTGTAAATTCAGAGCTTGATGAAGGCACTGTTTTTACTGTGCAAATTCCTGTGCCGCAAAAAGAAACTATGCTTCTTGAAGAATAAAATTTAACCTAACGTCTGCTTTTATATAAAGTGTTTATTGCCTTTGTTTGATTTTTTTTGGAGGAAAATTTGAAATTTACAATTTTAATTATAGATGATGAAAAAAATATCCGGGAAGGACTTGCGGCAAATTTTGAACTTGAAGATTACAATGTAAAAACTGCTGCTTCTGGCAAAGAAGGTCTTGAGCTGATTTCAAAAGGCGACATAGACTTGGTAATCACAGATTTAAGAATGCCTGGAATTTCTGGTGAAGAAGTTTTAAATCATGTTGTAACAGAAACTCCAGGAATTCCAGTTATTATTCTTACTGGTCACGGAAGCATAGATTCCGCAGTAGATGCAATGAGACATGGCGCTTATGATTTTCTTACAAAGCCGCTAAACCTTGATCAACTTGATATGATTGTAAAACGTGCGCTGGAAAGCAGGCAAATCAAAATTGAACATCAGGAGCTAAAAAAAGAAGTCGCTGAAAATTCTGCATTAAAAGAAATGATAGGCTCTTCCATCGCAATGCAAAAAATTCAGGAGACAATAAAAAAGGCGGCTGCATCCAAGGCGAGCGTTCTCATCACTGGCGAAAGCGGAGTTGGAAAAGAAGTTGTTGCCCGTGCCATTCATGCTTTGTCTCCGCGGCACGATAAAACTATGATAAATGTCCATTGCGCGGCTCTAAGTGAAACTCTCTTGGAAAGCGAGCTTTTCGGACATGAAAAAGGTGCTTTTACAGGAGCTGACCATTTGCAAAAAGGCAGATTTGAACTTGCCCACGGAAGCACAATTTTTCTTGATGAAATCGGGGAAATAAATCAGAATGTTCAGATAAAAATTCTTAGGGTTCTTGCTGAAAAAAAATTTGAACGTGTCGGCGGAGAGCAGACTATAGAAGTTGATGTTCGTGTAATTGCGGCGACAAACAAAAATCTTGAGGAAGAAATAAAAGCTGGAAGATTCCGCGAGGACTTGTATTACAGACTGAATGTAATTCACATTCATGTTCCGCCGCTCCGAGAACGAAAAAGCGATCTGCCGCTTTTAATTTCAGCATTCTTGGAAGAGTTCAATAAAGAAAATGGAAAAGCAGTAAAGGGATTTTCTGGAAAAGCAAAAGCTGCAATTATGAAATATGACTGGCCTGGAAACATAAGAGAACTTCGCAATTGTGTTGAAAGCGCAGTCGTAATGAGTTCGGGAGATGAAATAAATATTGAAGACCTTCCGCCTGCAGTAGCAAAAAGCTCACAGGAAAACAGCATTGCAATTCCGTTTGGAATAACTTTAGATGAAGCTGAAAAAATAATCATTCAGCAAAATTTAGCTTCAAATAAAAACAACAAAAGCAAAACGGCGGATATTCTTGGAATAGGAAGAAAAACATTGCAGCGAAAACTTTCAGAGTGGGGCGAAGACGAGGAAAAATCAGATGGAGACAATGTATGACAAGCTCGGTGATCTTTTAAATGAAACTTTAAAATCCGGGCAAGTAAAGTTTAAAAAGAAAATAAAATATTCTGAAAAAGAAATTCCGCATGGAGAAAAAAAATCAGAAGAAAATTTTTCTAAAGAAAATGTCAGCAAAAATAAAACTAGGGCAGAACAAAAAAATCAGACTGAGCATTTAAAAAATAAAATTTCATCTTTAAAAAAAATAACGCCGGAAGTTGAGCGCGCTTGCAGACTTCTTGATATAACAGCTTCTGCAAATCAAGATGACGTAAAAAAGGCTTACAAAGAAAAACTGAAATATTTTCATCCAGACAAATATGATAAAAATCCTGTGCTAAAAAAAGTTGCGACAAATAAAACACGAATGATTGTTGAAGCTTACGAACTTTTAATGAAATCTTTTTAACTTTATGATGAAAATCCCGCCCGGTAAGAAGACGGAGCAAGTCCTGTGCATTTTTTGAATACTCTTGAAAAATGAAACTGATTTTCAAAAGAAAATTCATCTGCAATTTCAGAAACTGTGCTTGAGGAATTTATCAAGGCGAGGGCAGCGGTTTGAATTTTCAGGCGCAAAAAATATTGATGCGGAGTCATCTGCATTTCATCTTTAAAAATTCGTATAAAATGTTCTTCCGAAATTCCACAGAAATTCGCAACTTCTGAAACAGTGCATCTTGTGTAAACTTTTTTTTCCATAAATTTTATCGAATGCTCGACATAACTTTTTGCAGATTTTGATTTTTTTTGAGCTGCGATTTTTCCTTCAGTTTTATTTTGCTTTCCAAACCAGCGGAACAGGCAGCTTTCAAGAAGCAGATCCGCAGATTTTTTTAAGTCCGCAGAATCCGACTTTGAAAACTTCATTATGTCTTCAAGTATAAATTTTATTGAGGCAGTTTCATTGCTAGCGACCGGCTGATTTTTTTTTCTGCTCGAAGAATTTATCAATAATTGATATAGTTTTTTTTCGGATTTGCTCAGCGAAAAAAGAACCGCATAGTAAGTAAGAGGCTTTTTTACTTCTTTTGGCAGAATTGAATGGAACTCGCGCGGAAAAACTAGAAACAATGTGTTATTCCTTATGCTGTAAGAAGTTCTGTTTGAAAAAAATGTTCCTTCTCCTTCCGAAAAAAAATGAATTTCAAATTCCATTTCTCCATGCGAATGATAGCGTCCGTGCCAGGCAAGTTTTTCTCCGGCAATCAATTTGTAAATAAAGGCAGTTTCTTTTATTTCCACGGTATTTTTCCTGTTTATTTTAAATATTTTAGCATGAAAAATCAATTTTGGATATATAAAATCAGTTTTCTGTATTGCTTATAGCCATTTCAGTCTGATACTATTTTTGTAAGCGAAACAAATTTTAATTTTTCTGGAGGTTTTCATGAAAACTGTCGCTGGAATTGACTTGGGAACACAAAGCATGAAAGTTGTTCTCTATGATTATGAAACTAGAAAAAGTTTGGAAAGCTCATCTTGCCCAATGGAACTTATTTCAGAATCAGACGGAACAAGAGAGCAAAAAACTGAATGGTACAAAAAAGGACTTGAAGTCTGTTTTTCAAAAATTTCTTCAGAAGGAAAAAAATCAATACAAGCGATTGGAGTTTCTGGACAGCAGCACGGCTTTGTTCCTTTGGATTCAGAAGGAAATCCGCTTTACAATATAAAACTTTGGAATGACACTTCAACTGCGAAAGAATGTGAACTTATTACAAATGCTGCTGGCGGACAAAATGAAGTTGTAAAAGAAGTTCAGAATTTTATTTTGCCAGGATTTACAGCACCCAAAATTTTGTGGCTCAAGCTGCATAAAAAAGAACTTTTTGAAAAACTCCATTACATAATGCTTCCCCATGATTATTTGAATTTTCTTCTTACTGGAAATTATGTGATGGAGCAGGGCGATGCTTCTGGAACTGCTTTGTTCAATTCAAAAGAAAAAAAATGGTCAAAAAAAATCTGCGAGGCAATCGATGAATCACTTTTAAAAAAACTTCCCAAAATTATCGCAAGCGATGAGCCTTCTGGATTTGTTTCAAAGAAAGCTGCTGACTGGCTTGGAATTCCAAAGGGCGCGGCTGTTTCTTCTGGCGGCGGAGACAACATGATGAGTGCAATCGGAACTGGAGCCGTAAAAAGCGGAACACTTACAATGAGCATGGGAACTTCTGGAACTTTATACGGTTTTACCGATTCTTCTGTTGCAGATCCTGCGGAAGGCATTTCAGGATTCTGCTCCTCTTCCGGCGGATATTTGCCGCTTCTTTGCACAATGAACTGCACGGTTGCTTCCGAAGAAATCAGAACGCTTTTAAATCTTGATGTAAAGGAATTCGATGCTGAAGCTGAAAAATCAAGCCCCGGATGTGAAGGAGTTTTTGTGCTTCCGTTTTTTAATGGAGAGAGAACTCCGAATCTTCCGCACGGAAAAGCAAGCATAACTGGACTCACCGTAGCAAACTGCAACAGAGCCAACATCGCAAGGGCAGCACTAGAAAGCGCAATATATTCAATGAGGGCAGGACTTGATTCATTTAAAAAGCACGGCTTTACACCAAAGGAACTTAGACTGACTGGAGGAGGCGCAAAAAGCAAAGTGTGGAGACAGATTGCGGCGGACATTATGAATCTTCCTGTAAAAGTTCCAGTTTCATCAGAAGCTGCGGCATTTGGAGCTGCACTGCAAGCTTTGTGGTGTCTAAAAAAATTGCAGGGAACTCCAGTTTCAATGGAAAGCCTCGCGGAAATACATGTTGCGCTAGATGAATCCAAGACAACTTTGCCAAACGAGAAAAATGCTTTGGAATACAGCAAGTCATTTGAAGAATATAAAATTTTGGTGAATCAGCTTTCGCCATTATACAAATAAAAAAAGTTTGCGTTGCAGACTTCAATATAAAGAGCCGGTTAAAAAATAAAAACTGGCTTTAGGAGGATTTATGTCATTTTTCAAAGGTTCAAAGGAATATTTTCCAGGAATTGGTCAGATCAAGTACGAAGGTCCGGAATCAAAAAATCCGCTCGCATTCAAATACTATGATGCTGAAAAAGTTGTAATGGGCAAAAAAATGAAAGACTGGCTCAAATTCACAGTAGCCTACTGGCATTCTTTCTGCGCAGACGGAGGAGATCCTTTTGGAAGCGGAACACGCGAATTCACCTGGAAAACTCCAGAAGAAAAAGTTGACGCGGCATTTGAATTCATAACCAAGCTAGGCTGCGGATACTACGCATGGCATGACCGCGACATCTGTCCAGAAGGAACAAGCCCTGCTGACAGCGAAAAAAAACTTTCACATATCACAGATCTTCTGCTTGAACGTCAAAAAGAAACAGGTGTAAAACTTCTTTGGGGAACTGCAAACGTATTTAATAATCCGCGCTACATGAACGGAGCCGCAACAAATCCTGACTTCGATGTAGTTGCGCAGGCAGCAAGCCAAATAAAAGCCGCAATCGACAACACTATAAAACTTGGAGGAGCAGGCTACACATTCTGGGGCGGACGCGAAGGCTACATGAGCCTCTTGAACACAGACATGAAAGCAGAAAAAGAACACCTCGCCATGATGCTTACCTTGGCGCGCGACTACGCAAGAAAACAAGGATTCACCGGCTGCTTCTACATCGAGCCTAAGCCAATGGAACCGACAAAACATCAGTATGACTATGATTCAGAAACTGTAATCGGATTCCTCCGCGCTCACGGACTCGATAAGGACTTCAAGCTGAATATCGAAGCGAACCATGCTGAACTTGCAGGTCACGAATTTGCGCACGAACTTACAGTTTGCGTAGACAACGGAATGCTTGGCTCAATCGACGCAAACCGCGGAGACCCTGTAAACGGCTGGGACACAGACCAGTTCCCGGTAAGCATTTATGAAACGACACAAGCTATGCTTCAAGTAATCAGAATGGGCGGATTCACAACTGGAGGACTTAACTTTGATGCGAAAGTCAGAAGAAATTCAGTTGCTCCAGAAGATTTGTTCATTGCGCACATCGGCGGAATGGACATCTTTGCGCGCGGACTTGAAAAAGCCGTTCAGCTTATCGAAGACAGACGCATTCCTTCAATGCTAAAAGAACGCTATGCAAGTTTTGAAACTGGCAACGGAAAAGCTTTCGCTGAAGGAAAACTCACGCTTGATCAAGTCGCTTCACTTGCAAAGCCTTATGAGCAAGTTGCAAAGACTTCCGGCAAACAGGAACTTTACGAGAATATCCTCAACCAGATTTGCCTTGGATAAATGAAAATGCGCAGTCTTCGGAGTTTTCCGATGGCTGCGTTTTTTCAATCTGATCGGGAAACTTTCGAGACTAGCATTTTGTAAATTCCATCTTCGGGGAAAATCCCTATTGCTGTTTTTGCACAGATGAGTATCCAGAAATTTTACGAATGCGATTTTTCAGAATAATTCGATTATTTGCAAAAACATTGTTTCTATTGTAAAATGGCTTCCATGGAAAAATCGATTCTCCCCCAGAACTTAACTGGAGTTCACATACACTTCGTTGGAATCAAGGGCACTGGAATGGCGGCACTTGTGGAAATTCTTTCCGCCAGAAAAGCTGTAATCACAGGCAGCGACGTTTCAGAAAGATTCTACACAGATGAAATTCTTGAAAAACTTGGAATCAAAGCCCTGCCGTTCAGCACTCAGAATGTTACAGAAAAAACTCAGCTTGTAATTTATTCAAGCGCGTATTCAGCTGAAAAAAATCCGGATCTTGCGCAGGCAAAAAAGCTTGGAGTTCCGCTTCTTTTATACAGCGAGGCTTTGGGTGAACTTTCAAGAACTGCATACAGCTGCGGAATTTGCGGCGTCCATGGAAAAACCACAACAACCGGTCTTGCAGGAACAATGCTAAAGGAGATTGACCTTCCGTCTCAAGTTTTAGCAGGAAGCATTATTTCTTCTTTTGGAAATTCCTGCACAATGACTTCATCGGAATTTTCAAATTCAGATGAAGCTGAAAAAAAATATTTTGTCGCGGAAACCTGCGAGTACCAGCGGCACTTTATGTCTTTTTGTCCGCAGAAAATAATTTTGACTTCCGTTGAAAGCGACCATCAGGATTACTATCCGACTTTTGCCGACATTCAAAATGCTTTCGTTGATTATATCTGCAAACTTCCAGAAAACGGCGACTTGATTTTTTGCGCTGACGACAAAGGCGCTTGCGAGACAGCCGAGCTTGCAAAGGAAAAACGGAACGACATAAATTTCATTCCTTACGGGGAAAACGCGGAAGGCGACTTTAAACTTTCATTTGGAAAAGTTGAGGGTGGAAAGCAATATTTTACAATTGGAAAAACTGAATGCGCTCTTCATGTGCCGGGAAAACACAACGCAAGAAATGCAGCGGCGGCATTTGCTCTGTGCTGCAGGCTTTTAAAAACTGCCGGAAAAAATCCGCAGGAATATTTTGGCAAGCTAAAAAATGGCCTTGAAAAATTTTCAGGCGGAAAACGCCGAAGCGAAATTGTTGGATGCGTAAAAAATAAATTCGGGCAGGACATAATTTTTATTGACGACTACGGACATCATCCGACAGCAATAAAAGCAACCTTGGCTGGGTTCAGGCAATTTTATAAAGACCACAAAATTATCGTTGACTTTATGAGCCATACTTACACACGGACTGCGGCTTTGCTTGAAGAATTCGCATCAAGCTTTGAAAGCGCGGACATGGTTGTTATAAATAAAATCTACGGAAGCGCACGTGAAAAAGCGGACAGCACAACTGTAACTGGAAAAATTCTTGCCGAGCACGCAAAAAAATACCATCCGAATGTTGTCTATGCAAAAGAATTTGAAGAAGCCGCTCAAATCATAGAAAGCGAGCTGAACAAAAAGTCCGATGCAAAAGATGGATATGTTTTTGTTACAATGGGAGCCGGCGACAATTTCAAAGTCGGCAAAATGGTTCTTGAAAAATTTAAAGTTTAGGAAAAATATATGAACAGCATGACAGGCTACGGCTTTAAAGAAGCCATTGTGGAAAATACGCAGATAAGCGTTGAAATAAAATCAGTCAACTCACGGTTCTTGGATTTGTCTGTAAACATTCCGTCTTTTTTGAATCCGCTTGAAGCAAGAATCAGAAAAACTGTAAGCGAAAAAATTGTCCGCGGAAAAATCGACTTGACAATCCGGGTTCGAGACAACAATTCAACAGCAAAAGTAAGTGCAGATCCAGCCGCCGCAAAAATGTACAGCGATGCGATTTTGGAAATTGCAAAGGCTTTGGGAAAATCAGAAGTTGAAATTCCTTTAAGCTTGATTGTTTCGCAGGAAGGCGTTTTGAATGTTTCCCACGAATACGATGCTGAGTCTTATTGGAAAAAAATTGAAGGTGTTTTTTCTGAAGTTCTTTCGCAGTTTATTGAAGACCGCAAACGTGAAGGCGAAAATTTAAAAAGCGATTTGCTTGAAAAGCTTTCTACGCTTGATGAGTGCGCCGCATTTTTTAAAAAGTGGCAGCCGGAAATGGAAAAAAGATTCCGCGAGCAAATTTCAGCAAAGTTCCATGAGCTTCTGACGGACAAGGCAGATGAAAACCGCATAATGTCGGAAACTGCGGCGATGATTGTAAAATACACAATCAACGAGGAAATTATCAGGCTTCAAAGCCATTTGCAGGCACTCAGAAAAGAAATCAACGAAAATCCGATTCCGGGTAAAAAAATTGATTTTATCTGTCAAGAAGCGAACCGCGAAATCAATACAATCGGAAGCAAAAATCAGTTTACAGAAGTCGGTGAAAAAGTAATTGACGCAAAGAATGCCCTTGAAAACATAAGAGAACAGGGCAAGAATATTGAATAGGAGCTGCTATGAATTATAAAATTCCTCAGGGAAAAGAACTTCGAGTTGCCATAAGCGGAAAATCTGGCTGCGGAAACACAACAGTAAGCACTTTGCTTGCGCAAAAACTGAATGTAAAACTTATAAACTTTACCTTCCGTCAGCTTGCGGCAGAAAAAAATCTTACACTTGCCCAGGTAATTGAAAATGCAAAAACCGATGACAGCTACGACATTGCAGTTGACACAAGGCAAGTTGAGCTTGCAAAAAAAGAAAGCTGCGTTCTTGGAAGCCGTCTTGCAATTTGGATGCTAAAAGAAGCAGATTTTAAAGTTTATCTTATTGCTGATGATAATGTCCGCGCACAAAGAATTCTAAACAGAGAAGGCGGTTCACTTGAAGAAATAAAAAGTTTCACTGCGATGAGAGATTCTGAAGACAGCCGCCGGTATAAAAAACTTTACAACATTGACAACAGCAATTTTGACTTTGCGGACTTGAAAATTGACACGGCTTTGTTCACTCCAGAGCAAATAGTAGAAAAAATTCTTTTGGAACTTGAAAAAAGAAACCTTGTAACAACTGAATAATTTTATTAATACTGGAATCGATAAAAGGGGCTTCCCAACCAAGGACAGCCCCTTTCTTTATAAAAATCTACAAGTTTGAAACCAGCCATTCCTTGAATGAATCGTAATCTTTGCTCATTGGAATAGCATTGTCAGGAAGAGAAACAACCTTTTCGAGACGTTCTGGAAGAGCAGGCTCTTGCCCGATTGCCTTGTAAACAGTCGCGCCGAATTTTGCAGGATGAGCAGTTTCAAGAATTATTGCAGATGCTTTTTTGTCTACAACAGCTTTTGCCCAGAAAGGAACATTCGGTGTAAGACCAGGCTTTGTAAAATCATTTTTCTGGCCGTTTACAAGTTTTTCCATTTCACCGCCGCGAATATCATTCCATGCTTTCCAGGCAACTGCACCGTGCGGATCTATTACGTATCCAGTTTTGTTCTTGCATCTTTTTATTCCATCAATTGTTCCTTCGTCATCAGTCCAGTATGAAGCAAAAAGATTTCTTACTTGGTCAAGCGAATACATTGCGGCAATTCTTTCATAGTTGCTAGGAGCTCCAACATCCATCGCATTGCTCAATGTTGGAACAGAAGGGCGAGTTTTGTATTCACCGCTTGCAATCCAGTCCGGCACTGTATGGTTAGAATTTGTCGCAGCAACAAATCCTGTTATAGGCGCTCCCATTTCACGCGCAATAAGTCCTGATGTAAGGTTTCCAAAGTTTCCGCTCGGAACAACAACAATGATTGCGTCTCCTCCATTTTTGCTGTCAAACGGAATTCTCTTTTTTACAACAAGAGATGAATACATATAATAGAAAGACTGCGGCAAAAGGCGGGAAATATTTATTGAGTTTGCAGAAGAAAGCCTGAACTTGGATCTCAAATCTTTATCTGTAAATGCAGTTTTAACAAGTTTTTGGCAGTCGTCAAAAGTTCCCTTTACTTTCAATGCGCGGACATTTCCTGTGAAAGTTGAAAGCTGTTTTTCCTGCAATGGTGAAATTTTTCCGTCCGGATAAAGAATTGTAACGTCGATTCCCGGAACATTGTGAAACGCGCTTCCTACAGCAGAACCTGTATCCCCGGAAGTTGCAACCAAAATATGAAGATTGTCATTTTCCGAGCGATTGAAATATGACATCACGCGCGCCATAAACCTTGCCCCAAAATCCTTGAATGCACAGGTCGGTCCGTGGAAAAGCTCAAGCACATAAGTTACAGGATCAATAGGAACAACTTTTGAAGAAAATGGATAGCAATCCTGAATTATAGATTCCAAGTCAGTATCTGGAATTTCATTTTCAACATAAGGCTTTGCCATTTCGTAGGCAATTTCACGGAATGAAGGTTCTGGATTGCGCTCCAAAAATGAATTTTCAAGACGCGGAAATTCAGTCGGCATATAAAGTCCGCCAGTTTCTGCATTCATTCCATTCAAAACCGCAGTTCTAAAATCAACACTTACTTTTTTATCTCTTGTATCTGTATATTTCATAAAATTCCTCATGCGAAAATTGTTTGCAAATTATATCAATGATTATAAAATTTTACAACAGCACGGAAAATACAATAAGCGAAAGATTGTATATAAAATGAGCCGAAAAAGAAGGCGCAATTGAAGCCGTTTTTATTCTGCAATGCCTAAGGACAGCTCCGCAAAAAGCCGCATTGAAAACAGAAATCCAGCCTAAATATCTGTGGGCAAGCGCAAAAATTACAACTGAAAATATTTCCACTGGAATTTTCCATTTTTTAAAAAGCGAATTTAAAGTTTCTGGAACAAACTGACGGTAAACGGCTTCTTCAAAAAAAGCTCCGGCAGCCAATGTAAAAATAAGAAAAATCCAAGATGAAAAATTTTCAGGATTTTTTAATAAAATTTCAGTTTGAGCGGAAGAAATTTTAAATGCAAAACAAAAAGCATGGACCGCAGCAAAAATCAGCATTAAAAATCCAAGTGTGAGCGCGCCCCATTTCAATGAATTTACAAGCAAAATAAATTTTTCATTCGCAGATTTTTTTTCGCATTTGTTTTCTATTTTAAACTGAAACAGAAGAATCGCCGCGATAAAAAATTCAGCCAGAACAGAAAAAGAAAATTCCTCGCTTAAATATGCTCCTTTAACTGCAAAAATCGGCGGAATCAGCAAAAAAACAAAAACAACTAAAAACTCTGCTAAAATGTATCTTTTTTTCATTTTGGTATGTTTATACTATCAAGAAATTGCAAAATTTACTATAATAAATATGTAAACGCATAAAATTCTTGGAGGTGGTTTTGTGCCTGCTGTAATTTCCGTAATTGTAACTCTGTCTTTTATTTTTACGCTTTTAAAATTGTACAAAGCCTCAACTGAAAAAATGAATTTCTTTTCAAAGGGTTTTGACTACGGATTCAGGCATTCTGAAATTTCTGCGCTCTGGCAACTTGCGAAAAAATGCGGAATTGAAGAGCCTCTTTCACTTTACATTTCAGAAAATTCCGTGAACAGATGCATTTCTTCAGTAATTGAAGAGGCAAGGCAAAAAGGCGCGGAAGATTCAACGCAAATCCAGGCGTTTCTTGAAAAACTTTATAAATTCAAAACGCGCGTAATTCTTGACAAGGAAAATAAACGCGGAATAGAAAGCACAAAATCGCTTGACATAAAACAAAAGCTGAGCGTTATTTTAAAAGGCAAAGGTGTTTTCAAGTCGCGCATTTTAAACAACGGAACTCAGCTCATAATTCTTCTTCCGTATCAAATTTCAAAGCAGTCCAAGCGGCCGGAATTTCTTCCCGAATCTGAATGGGATGGAAAAGAAATTTCAGTTTACTTTTGGAGAAACGGTGACGCAGGATATGCTTTTGACACAAAAGTTATCGGAACTGGAATTTTCAGAAGCGACAAAGCTTTGTTTTTAATGCATTCAACAAAACTTGACCGAACTCAAAAACGTCAGTCAATAAGATGCAAATGCGAAATTTACGCGCAGATGTACATTGTCCAGCAAGGTGAAAAAATCGAATATGACAAAGTTGAAACCAATCCAGGCTACAAATGCCTGCTTGAAGACATAAGCGAAGACGGAGCGATGATAAGAATCGGCGGAAAAGGAAAAGCAAATGTCCGCATAAAAATTCAGTTTGAAATAAACGGCGCGCTCGTTGTCATGCACGGCGTAATCCGGGCAGTTGAGTGGAACAGTCAGCTTGGCCAGTCAAGAATTCATTTTGAATGCACGCACATTGAAAAAAGCATGAGGAATACAGTTCTTGCATTTGTTTACAACGTAATTCCGCCGGAGCAAAAAGAAATTCATCAGGCAATTGAGCAGGCTTCTTTGGAAGAAAATCAAACTCAGGAAGAAAACAGCGCAGATAAAAATATTCAGCAAGAAAATTCAAGCCATTAGTTTTTGAGGCGGCCGGAATGTATAGAAATTTTTCTATATATTTTATATATTTATCAAAGAAGATTTGCTATGAAAAAAATTTTATTTAAACAAATATTTTTAATTGCTCTTTCAGTCTGCGGATTTTGCCATGCGCAGGAATCTTATATGTCTGATTTTTACAAAGGAAATTTGGTTGAAAAAAAACAAGTTGTTGAGTCGTCAAGTGCAGCGGGAGATTCTTCAATTGCAATCGCAGCTCTTGACTTTTCAATTTCTGCTTATGACGCTCTTAGCTCGGATACTGATTTTATAAACCTTGTGGAAACTTCTGTAAAATCGCTTACAGCAGGAAACAGCAAAGGCAAGGAAAAAATCATCGCTGAAAAACTTAGGATGATATTTAAAACCTTCAGCGATTCAAAAATAAAAATCGCAGTGATTGACGCATTTTCTGTTTTTCAGTCGCCGGAAAATCTTTATCTTGTAAACGACTTTTTCTACAGCAAAATGCAAAAATCGCAGGAAATGGACGAAGCTCTTTTAAAGGCAGTTCTTTTTATGGGCACCTACGGAAATTCCGCGTCGTTCAATATGCTTTTTATTGCTGACATTCTCGATGTCTGGCCGTCTTACAGCGCAATTTTGGCTTCATCTTACGGCGGACTTGCAAACGAAAGCGAAAAGGAAATTCTTCAGTTTTTGTCAACTGTTCCAATTGAAAAAAAGATTCTGATTTTAAAAAGGCTTGATGAAAATCCAAAAGTTTCAAAAAAAATCTGCGGAGAATCTGCAGAAAACGCATTGTCATCAGTTATATATAATATTGAAGGAGCAAAACCTGATTTTTCAGGAAGCAAGCTGAATTTGACTCTTGTCTGCCTTCAAGTGTTTTCTGATACACAATGGACTAGAGCCGCATCTTTGATTGCTTCATGCTTTAACGGAATTAGACAAGAATATGAAAACGGAAATCTTTCCGATGAAGACTTTTCTTCTACAATAAAAAATATTGCTTCTGTTTCTTCTGCGGAAACTTCTTCATCACTTTCGTCATATCTTGATTTTCTAAACAAGCAAACTGAAAAAAATTTGCCTCCTAGTAAAGCCGTTGTGCTTTCTTTAATCAATTCTCTGGGGGAAATGGGCGACAAGGCCGCTTTTGACAGCCTGCTTTATGCAACTTATCTTGATTATCCAGAGGAGGTTATAGCTGCCGCAAAAAATGCCCTTGCAAAATTAAAGTGGTAGAATTCTTAAAAGAAAATTTTCTAAGTCCGTTTGTTTTGGTAGCGGTAGTATTCTGCATTTTTATTTACTCAGGCTTTTTTAAAAGCAAAGAGCGTTTTCCATATAAAAGCCTGATTCCTTTAGAGAAAATAGAAACTGCTTCTGGCATAGTTTGCTCCAATCCTTCAAAAATTTCTTCTGGAAAATCTTACGTTGTGAAATTAAAGCTTTCCTCTGTTTCTGGAGAAATTTCAGGAGCAAAAATAAATTCACAGGCATCCGGAAAAATTTCAGTTCTTGTTCCTGCCAAAATCGTTGAATCTTTATATCCTGGAAAATTGTATTCATCTTCAAAAAATGGAGTAATCATTGAAGAAGGTGAAACTATAACTTTTTATGGTAAATTTTCAAAATCATTTTTTTCAGCAGAGAGCGCAGAGCAATTACAGCAGCCTCAGTCATTAAAACAAAAAATTTTCAGGTTCAGAGCTTTTTGCAGATTTGCATTTAAAAGACTCATGTACGGCTGGGGAAGCGCAGGAGGTTTTATTTTGGCTTTGCTTTCAGGCTCAAGAGAATACACAGACAGCTCCTTATGTGAAACTTTTAGAAATGCGGGACTTTCCCACGTTCTTGCACTAAGCGGAATGCATCTTTCTTTTTTTTCATCAATTGCAGGCGGAACAGGGAAAAAAATTCTTGGAAAAAAATTTGACTTTTGGCTTAGGCTTTTTGGAATTTTATTTTTTGTATGGTTTGCAGGACTTTCACCTTCATTGTTCCGCGCATTGCTTTGCTCTTTGATTCTGCTTTTCTGCGGAATTTTCTTTTGTGTTCAGGTAAATTTTTTCAAAGTTCTTTGCTTTGTGTTTCTGCTTCATTGCATGATTTTTCCTGACGATATTTTTTCCGCAGCGTTTATACTTTCTTATGGCGCACTTGCAGGAATCCTTCTTTTTGGAAACGCATTCAAACATATTTTTCAATCCTTTTTTCCTAAAAAAATTTCAGATTCACTTTCTGCTTCCGCCGGTGCTCAGAGCGTGGCTTTTCCTTTAAGCCTTGCGCTTTTTAAGTCAGCAGCTCCCGGAGGTATTCTTGCTTCTGTTGCAGTTTGTCCGCTCGTAAGCATATTTTTGACTTTTTCCATGGTTGCAATTTTGTTTTCTTTTATGATACCTTTTCTTTCTCCGTTCTTTGGAGCTATAATGAATTTTCTTTATCAGATAATAAAATTGACGGCAGAACTTTTTGCGCTTTTGCCGCTTGTAGAATTTTAACTTTTTGGAGCAAACATGAATCATCCTGATTACAATTCGCCGTCTGAATTAAAAGCTTTTCTTGAGCAGAGTGGAATGGCGATGCAAAAAAAATTTGGTCAGAACTTTATGATAAACCAATCCGCAAGAGAAAAAATATTTTCCCTTCTAGAATTGAAAAAAGACGAGCTTGTGTGGGAAATCGGTCCCGGTCTTGGCTGCATGACAGAACTGATTCTTTCAAGCGGCGCAAATCTTGAAGTCTTTGAAATCGACAGAGGTTTTATTTCTATATTAAAGCAGTTTTTTGAACAGCAGGAAAAATCAGAGCAATTTAAAATTATAGAAGGAGATGTTTTAAAAAACTGGAAAAAAGCATTCTATGAAAATCCGCAAAAGCCTGCAAAACTTTTTGGAAATCTTCCATATAATATCGCGGCGACTTTTATTGCCGACACAATCACAGAAAATGTTGTTTTTGAAAAATGCGTCTTTACAGTTCAAAAAGAAGTTGCCCAGCGGATGGCAGCAAAAAAGGGAACTGAAAATTATTCGGCATTCAGCGTTTTGTGCCAGTGGGGCTACAATGTAAAACTGGATCTTGTTCTTGGCTCAAGCAGTTTTTGGCCGCGGCCTACAGTTTCCTCTCAGGCAGTTGTTATGACAAAAAAAGAAAATCCTTTCAGCGGAAACTCTGCGCTTTTTGTAAAAGTTGTGCACGCTCTTTTTGCCGCAAGAAGAAAAACAATTCAGAACAACATAAAGCCTCTTCTTCCGGAAAATATTTCAGCGGAAGAATTTTTTGAAAAATGCGGAATCTCCAAAACTGAACGCGCGGAAAATTTAGCAGTCGAGGATTTTATAAAAATTTCCGATATGTTGAGCCAACTCAAGCAATCTGATAAAATATAAGCAGAGGCTCAAAAATGACAGCAGAACAAATTGCAGAAAATTTTGAATCAGTTAGAAATCAAATAAAGGAAGCTGAAAAAAAATCCGGCAGAAACGAAGGTTGCGTTAAACTTTGCGCTGTAAGCAAATTTCATCCTGCGGAAGATGTCTTGGCTGCGTTGAAAACAGGACAGACTCTTTTTGGTGAAAACCGTGTGCAAGAATCCTTTGCAAAATTTACACAGATAAATTCAGTTTCAAAAATTAAGCCAGACCTTCACATAATCGGAAGCCTTCAGACAAACAAAGTAAAAAAGGCAGTTGAAATCGCGTCTTGCATTCAATCCGTGGACAGAGAAGAACTTTTGGCGGAAATTGAAAAACAATGCGCAAAAATTGAAAAGAAAATTGAAGTGCTCTTTGAAATTCATACTGGTGAAGATTCAAAAAGCGGCTACAAGGAAAAGTCCGTATTGCTCAAATCTGTAGAAAACTGCGCAAATGGAATTTATCCGCACATTGTTCCAAAAGGACTTATGACGATGGCTCCTTTTACTCAAGATGAAAAACTTATCCACGCATCATTTTCAAAACTAAGAAATTTAAAAGATGAACTGAACAAAAGTTTTCCTTCACTTGAAATAAACGAGCTTAGCATGGGAATGAGCGGCGACTATAAAATTGCAATCGAAGAAGGAAGCACATTGGTCCGCATAGGAACGGCATTGTTTGGAGAACGCGACTACTCTTAGCAGGATGAAAAATTTTCATTTTATTTTGATTATTTTTATTTTGTCTCTTTTTTTTCCGTTGCAAGTTTTTCCGCAGTCTTCGGAAAATACAGATTCAACTCCAGAGCCATACACAGAAAACGAGTTTCCACAGTGGTCAAAAGATTTGCGCCGCTTTGAAATTGTTTCCCTTGGAGCAGTTCCGTTTGTGGCAATCAGTGTGAATTTGGGCTACAGTGCGTATCAGTATTTTTCCGGGAACTCTTCAACTTTTGAAACACCTTTCAGCAAGAGAACTTCATTTACGGAAGGGGAACAGATGAAAATTTTTTGCGCTTCAGTTGGCGCAGGCATGATTATTGGATTTTCAGACCTTGCGATAAATCTTGTAAAACGCCACAACGAAAAAAAACGCCAGCAGAAAATTCTTGAAAGCCACGATCAAATTATAGTTGTTCCGTTTCAAGAAAATGAAAATACAAAAAATGAGAATTTAAATTCGGAGCAATAGATGTCTTTTTTTACAAACAAGGTTCCTCCAACATACAAAGGCGAAATCCGGCTAGATAAATATATTGCGTCTCTTCCAAACGGAATGAACAGAAGCAAACTGAAAAGCGGAATTGTCTGCATTCAAGTGAACGGGAAAAAGCAAAAAATTTCGTGTCAGGTAAAGGCAAATGATATAATCGATATTCAGTGGGAAGAAAATGTTTCAGACAATATTGAGCCGGAAAATATTCCGCTTGATATTATTTATGAAGATGAAAATGTCTGCGTTGTAAACAAAAAACAGGGAATGGTAACTCATCCTGCCGCAGGAAACTGGAAAGGCACTTTGGTAAACGCGCTTTTATATCATTGGGGAAGAGAATCAATTCCAGAACTGAAGGAAGGACAGGTTTCAAAAATTCTTTCAAACCGCAGACCGGGAATTGTTCACAGGCTGGACAAAGAAACTTCCGGCATAATCATAACTGCAAAAAATCACGACACAGAAGAATTTCTTTCAGCCCAGTTTAGAAACCACAGTTCAATCGTAAAGGAATACATTGCAATCTGCATTGGCCGTCCTCAGCATCAGCACGGAATTATTCAGACAAATATAATCCGCGACCCCAAAGAAAGAAAAAGATTCAAGGCTGTAGTTGGCACGGAAGAAGGAAAGCCAGCCGAAAGCTACTACGAGTGCATAAGCTGCTACGGAGAATACTCACTGATGAAAGTTAGGATAAACACCGGAAGAACTCACCAAATACGGGTACACATGAAATACCTGAACTGTCCTATTTTAGGAGACGGAATCTATGCGCACCAAGATAAGAAATTTCCAAAGGCAACTCTCATGCTTAATGCAAGACTTTTGAAAATTAAAATTCCGGGAAAAGAAGAGCTTTCAATTTTTAAATCTCCAACACCAGAACGTTTTATAGAAGTCATGAAAGTTTTAAAACGCGACTACACAAAAGTAATTCTTCCAAAGGATAAGTAGCAGACAATGGATACAGAAAAACAGATACAGGTTGTCATTGCGCCGTCAAAAGAAAATCCGTTCGTTGTTATAAAAAAGCCACGTGGACTTCCAAGCGCACCGCTTTTTGAAGGGGACGAATGCGCATTTATGCAGGCTGCAAAACTGTACCCATATCTTTTGGAAGTTTCCGGAAAAAAAGCAATAGAACACGGACTTGTGCATAGAATCGACACAGAAACAGAAGGGTTGCTTTTAATCGCCACAACACAAGAAAGTTACAACGCATTTATAAATTTTCAGCGTGAAGGGAAGTTTTTAAAAGGTTATTCCGCAAAATGCCAGAAAATCGAAAAACCGCTTGAAGGATTTCCTCCAGCTGAATTTTTGTTAGAAAACAAATCAGATAGTATAAAAAAGTATACAGTTTCTTCAAGATTCAGGCCTTTTTCTTTAAAATCAGCACAAGTTAGACCAGTAACGGGCAATTCTGGAAAAGCGGCGCAGAAAAAATGCAGCGAAAAAATTTACACAACGGAAATCATTTTGGACACAGACAAGTTTTTTGCAAAATGTTCTATAAAAGAAGGCTACCGCCATCAAGTAAGAAGCCATTTGGCTTGGCTTGGCTTTCCTGTACGCGGCGACAAACTTTACAATCCGCTTTGCAGTCAAAATGAAGAAATGCAGTTCTTTGCAGATTGCTTAAAATTTCCTCATCCTTTAACTGGCAAAATTATTGAGTGCTTCTACTGATTTTTGCAGAGTGTTTTTGCTCCAGGAACCGTTTCTTCGCGCAAACTTTACTAAAATTATTTATAATGCGTTTGCCCTGTAAAATTGGAAACACTTTTGAGACATTCCCATATCTCGCCCATAAAAAAAAGACAATTTTTTTCTGTATCTTATTGACTTACATTAAAATGTTGTTTATATTTTTAGTTACCGATTATTCGGTAACGTAACAGGCAAGTATGGAAAAGAAGCAGAATTCAACAAGGGACAAAATCATTCAGTCAGCATTCTCTTTTTACGATATGCTTTTTTTTGAAAGAATTTCACTTTCAAAAATCGCAGCAAAAGCCGGCATTACAAAACCTGCTATTTACAAGCACTTCAAAAGCCGCGAAGACTTGGAAAACGCAATGAAGTCTTTAATTCTTAGCGATATTGCGGAAATTATAAAAGGCTGCGAAAAAGATAAAAATGAAACTTCCATAATAAAAAAAGTAATAGTTCTTCTTTGCAAGAAAAAATCATATTTCTATTTTACTCTTTCAAATTCCCTTGAGTTCAGCATTGACAACTTTTTAATTGAAATAAAAAAGCATGGCGTTTCAGATTTAAATTTGGAAAATATTTTTGACAACTACGGAAGTATTGTGGATATTGAAATTTACAAAAAAATTATTTTTGTTTCCGGCACAATGATTTTTTTTCAAGGCGCAAGAGACTTTATACTTCTTGACAAAAATCTTCAAGATTCTGATGAAAGCATTCAGGAATACGCGGAAAAACTCTCAAGTTTCATTGTTTCCGGTGGACTTGGACAGGACATAAAAGAAACAGATGCTCTCAGGCTTTCCCAGCTTGATATTCTCTGTAGCAAGGAAATTCAGTCTTTAAAAGCGCCTTGCAAATTTTTTACAGCCATCGGAAATGTTGTGCGCCGCGTGGGATTTTCAAAAACCACAATTGAAGAGCTTGCAAAAGAGCTTGGACTTGCAAAAAGCAGCCTGTACACAAATTTCAGTTCAAAAAAAGAAATGTTCGAAGCTCTCAAAAAAGAAGAATGCCTGAATTTGTTTCATGTTATCAAGAAGAATCTTCTTTATGCAAAAAACAGCGCTGAATGTGTTTATATTTTTATGGAAACTGAAATTGAATTTTTCCTAAAGAGAAGAGGATTGCTTTATGTATGCCGCTGGCTTTTGTTCCAAAATTCAAAGAATGATTTTAAAATCAAGTCAATGCACGAAAAAAGAGAAAAGACAATTGGCAAAGACGAGCTGCTTGACTTTACAGCTTTTATTCTCAATGCCGACATTATAACGCAGATTCCAGATTTTGGAACTCCAAAGATGAATATGCAAATTATGTTCTCATGGATTTTTCAAATGCCGATTTTTTTCTTGCTGCATAGCGAGCTTCATAATTTTCCAGAAGAATCTGTGCACGCCGCAATAAAGGACTTTTTTTATTGCATGGAAAGAGGAATTAATTTTATTGATAATAAAGAAAATAATATTTCAGGAGGAAAGAAATGATTTTCAGCAAAAAGACGTTTTTTAAGATTTCAGTCTTGCTTGCTATGTCTGGAGCATTTGTCTTTGCACAGGAATCCCAGTCGCAAAACACTGAGTCTGACAAAAAAACTGTAAACCTGACAATTTACGAAGCTGTGGATTACGCGCTCGAACACAGCCATTCGCTCAAGACTGCCGACATTGACCTTGAAATCAAGGCACGCGCAGGAAAGAACGCTTGGAATGTTTTGCTTCCGACAGTTCAGGCTACAGGAACTCTTAACAGAACTACAGATATTTCTTCAAATTTGTCGGGAACAAACACAATGATGAAGCTTCATGGACTTCCTGAAATTGAAGAGACTGACAGCATGAAATGGACAGGAATCGCAAATCTTTCTGTTGACTGGAATTTCAGCCTTGCAATGATTCAGCAGATAAGAGCTGCAAAAGCTGGGTACGAAGCTGGAAAAATCAGCTATGAGCAGAGCATTGTTGAAACAGAAGTCAATGTAAAAAAACTTTTCTACGGACTTCTCTTGCAGCAGGAAAATTTAAACTTGCAGAAAACAACTCTTGAAAATTCAAGAAAACGCATGGTTCAGGCGGAAGCAAACTTTAAAAACGGAATGGTTCCAGAGCTTTCAATGCTTCAGGCGCAGGTTACATATCAGAACAAAAGCCCGGAAGTTGCCCAGATGGAGCGTGAATTCCACCAGCAGCTTGACACTTTTGCATTTCTTTTGGGACTTCCAGTAGGAACGGACATTGTTTTGCAGGGAAGCATTGAGCCTTTTTATGTTGACTTGCACTACGACACGCTTATTGAACGTTACGGAAACAACAGCCTAGACCTTCAGTCAATTGACAAGAGCATTGAGCAGCTTCAGCGCAATCTTGACGCTTTGAATCTTAGCACTTACACTCCATTTTTCAATATCAGCTACGGATTTAAGCCGATGCTCACTGATTTTCTTGACGCAGACAAAGGAGGGTTTCCTACAGGCGGAGACTGGACAGATTCAGGCTCTATAAGCTTTACAATTGGCTGGAACCTTACAAACATTCTTCCGTTCTCGTCAAACAGGCAGCAGGCAAAAGACTTGCAGGCGAATCTTGACAAACTCAAGGTAAGCAGGGAAATGCTCCTTGAAAACCAGAAAATGACAGTCCGCAAATCTGTAGACACATTGATTCAGGCGCGCGAGCAGATTCAGTCCATGAACAGAAGCATAACACTTGCCCAGCGCTCTTATGACATGACAGTGCGCGCTTACCGCAATGGAACAAGAGAACTTCTTGATGTGCGCGATGCAGAAAACCAGCTTAACACTGCAAAACTCGGACTTGCAAACCAGAAGTTCAATTATATTTCAGCATTGCTTGACTTGGAAACAACTCTTAATACAAAACTCACCGGAGGAGAAAAATAAAATGAAAAAAACAAGCGCAAAACTACCTTTTATCTTGATGGCAGCGGCAATCTTGTCATCCGCATTGGTTTCCTGCAAGGGAAAATCAGAAAAAACTGCAAAGGAAGAAGAAACTGAAACAATCTACGCGGTAAACGCAGACATTGTTCAAGCCGGAAACCTTGACGACTACTTGGAATTCGGCGGAGATGTTTCTTCTGTTTCCGCAGTTGACGTCTACCCGGACGCGGCAGGAAAAATCTCTCGCATAAGAGTTTCTGTAGGAGACCTTGTAAAAAAAGACCAGATTATAGCTTATGTTGACCCGAGCCGCCCTGGAATGAACTACAGTGAAAACCCTGTAAAAGCTCCGATTTCAGGAAGAGTAACTTCATTTCCGCCAACAATCGGAACAATGGTTTCACAAAGCTATTCAATCGCAAAAATCAGCGACACAGACGAACTTCAGATAAAGGTAAATGTCGCTGAACGCTTTATAAGTAGAATCCGTGAAAACCAGACTGCTATTGTAAGTTTTGACGCATATCCTGGAGTTGAATTCAAAGCGCGCGTTTTTGAAGTTTCTCCGGTTTTGGACACAACAAGCCGCACAATGCTTGCCAAGCTCAAGGTTGAGCCAGCTGACTCAAGAATAAAGGCAGGAATGTACGCCCGTGTAAAACTCATCACTGACACAATTGAAGGAGCTGTTGTTATTCCAAATGACGCCATTGTTTACCGTGACGGCAAGCCTTACGTATTCACAGCAAAATCAGAAAGCGCGGAATCCAGCGTAAACATGGTTTCTGTAAAGGAAGGGCTTTCCGTAGACAACAAGACAGAAATTCAGGAAGGACTCAAAGAAGGAGACGTTATAATTGTAAAAGGACAGTCTCTTTTGAGCGATGGTTCCAAAGTAAAGATTCTTTCAATTTCTGGAAAAGCGGTTGAAAGCAAAACTGAAAACAAGGACTAAAATATGACATTTTCAGAAAAATGTGTAAATAAACCAGTAACAACAGTGTTGATCTTTTTTATAATGGTCGCGCTGGGAATTTTCTGTATATTCGATATGCCGGTAGATATGTATCCAGACATGGACTTACCGTATATGCTTGTTTATACAGCTTATGACGATGCAGGTCCGGAAGAAGTAGAGCAGAGCCTTACAAGAACGATGGAAAGCTCTCTTTCCGGACTTAGCGGACTTAAAAAAATGCAGTCTCAGTCTCAGTCTGGCGCAAGCATTATCTTTCTTGAGTTTGACTACGGAACAAACCTCGATACAGCGGCTATAGAAATCCGCGACAAGATTGATATTGTGCGAAGCTATCTGCCTGATGACGCAGATTCTCCAATCACACTTAAGCTTGACCCTTCAATGATGCCTATTATGAACATTGTAGTTCAGGGCGACTTGACCCCGGAAGAGCTTAGAACAATCGCCGAGGACACAATCCAGCCGCGCCTTGAGCAGCTTGACGGTGTTGCCTCTGCAAATGTTATCGGAGGACGCGAGGAATCTATAAACGTTGATATTCCTAGAGACCGACTTGAAGCCTACGGACTTTCAATTTCCACAATCGCACAGATGATTGGCGCGCAGAACGTTCAAAGCTCAGGCGGAACAATCACTTCTGGCGACAAAAACTATACTATTAAAACGAGCGGAAAATATAAAAGCATAGAAGACCTCAAGAACACGGTAATCACTTACAAGCCTGATTCCCTGGACAGTTCAAGACTTGTTACAGTAAAGCTCCGCGATATTGCTGATGTTTATGACGGCTACAAAGACGAAAGCACTCTTGCTTACTTGGACGGAAAGCCTTGTGTAATGCTTATGATTCAAAAGCAGAGCGGAAAGAATTCCGTTACAGCCGCAAAGAACGTAAGAAAAGCTATTATAAAACTCAAGGCGGATCTTCCTGCTGGAGTTGAGCTTGTTGAAACTTCAAACACAGTAGACATTATTGAGCAGACAATCAATGAAGTTGTTTCTTCTGTTGTTCAGGGCGCGCTTCTTGCCGTTGCAGTTTTGTTCATATTCCTGCGCTCTCTAAAAAGTACATTCATCATCGGACTTTCAATTCCGATTTCGGTATTTGTAACACTCATGCTCATGTACTTTAAAGGCATGACAATAAACATGATTTCCATGGCGGGACTTCTCCTTGGAATCGGTATGCTTGTAGACAACTCAATCGTTGTTCTTGAAAACATCTACGCTTACCGCCAAAGAGACGCCAAGCCAAAAGTAGCGGCAATCCTCGGAAGCCAGGAAATGGTAACTTCCATAACCGCTTCAACTTTGACATCTGTTTGTGTTTTCCTGCCAATGATTCTATTTAGAAAAAAACTTGGAGTCATGGGACAGATGTTCGACAGTCTTGCATACACAATTATTTTCTCATTGATGTGCTCGCTGATTGTTGCGATTGCCCTTGTTCCAGTTCTTTGCTCAAGCTATCTTAAAATCGACAAGATTGTTGACGAAAGGAAAAGCGGAATCGGCTACGGAATAAACCAGGCATTCAACAAATTCTTCCTGAACCTCGACAACGGATATGCAAAAGGAGTCCGCTTTGTTCTTCACCACAGAAAGACATTTATCATAGTTCTTGTATGTTGCTTTGTTCTTTCTATAATAAGCGTAAAATTCGTAGGCTTTATCTTTATGCCGGAATCCGCCTCAAACACAGTCGGAATTGAAGTCGAGCTTCCTATGGGAACAACTCTTGAAGTTACAGAAGACACTTTAAGAACTCTTGAGGAAATCGGAAAGAAAGAGCTTGTAGGCGTAAAATACACATCTGTAACAGTCGGCGGAACAAGTGTTATTTCCGCAAGCTCCGAAACAAACACAGGCGCAATCACTTGGACTTTGTACGAAGCCAAAGAACGCGAAAAAGGCTGGGACAACGAAAAGTCTGCAAAAGACAAGCTTAGAAAATACTTCAACACAATTCCGGGCGCAACACTTTCATTTTCATCAAATTCAAACAGCGCGTCTTCTGGAGAAATGAGCATTGACATCCGCAGCAACGACCTTGACCTTGTCCGCAACACAGCTGCCCAAGTTGAAAAAATCCTCAATGAGCAGGCGGCTGAATTTGTAACAGAAGTTTCAAGCGATGTTGAAGACGGACTTCCTCAGGCAGAAATCGTAGTTGACCGCGACAGAATGTACGAACTTGGCTTGAACATTTACAACGTAGGCTCTGAAATCAATGCCGCAATCAACGGAAAAACCGCCAGCCGCTACACAAAACTTGGAGACGACATTGATGTTATTGTGCGCCTTGCAGAAAAAGACAAGAAAAAGCTCGCTGATATTGACCAGGTTTCTGTAGTGAATTCAAAGGGACAAAGAATTCCTCTTTCAAGCTTTGCGCATTATGAGGAAAACCTTTCGCCTGTTACAATCCTTCGTGAAGACCAGTCCAGAATTGTCCATGTTAAGGCAAAGCCAGTTTCTGGAGTTTCCCTTGACGTTGTTCAGACAGGGCTTTTAAAGATTATAAACGACAACATTCCAAAAGACGATGCCGTAACAATCTCCATAAGCGGAGACTACGAAGACATGATGGAAGCGGTTGTGAACTTCGGCGCGATTATTATTCTTGCCGCGGCATTGGTTTTCATTGTCATGGCAAGCCAGTTCGAATCATTGATTGACCCGTTCATTGTTATCCTTACAATTCCGTTCTCGTTCGTCGGAGTTATGATGACTTACGCGATGGTCAACCAGCGTCTTAGCGTTGTTACAATCATGGGTATGCTCGTTCTGGTCGGAACAATCGTTAACAACGGTATTGTTCTTGTTGACTACACGAACCTTTTGAGAAAGCGTGGCTACGAGCTTGAGGAAGCTTGTGTTGAAGCCGCAAGAAACAGACTTCGTCCAATCTTGATGAGTACGCTTACAACAGTTATTTCTCTTGCTCCAATGGCGTTCTTCCCGGGCGAAGGCTCAACTTCAATGCAGCCTATTTCCCTTACAACATTCGGCGGAATGACATTCGGTTCGGTAATGACACTGTTCCTTATGCCTTCTATTTACTACATCATAAACTCAAGAAGAATGAAGAAAGCCGCAAAAAAGGCTGCCAAGAAAGAAGCTCTTCAGCAAAAGAAGCTTGAAGCCCTTGAAACGAACAACGCTTAGTTTTTGGTTGGAGGAAAATTATGGCTGATGAATACGAAAAAAATATCCAGCGTGTGCGTGTTGAAATAATCTGTTCCCAGGCATTGGAAGAAGACTTTGCCGAGGAATTTGAAAAAAGCAAAGTAGGCAAGCACTACACAAAAATTTCCCCTGTAATGGGAGCAGGCTACAGCAATCCGCACTTGGGAGACGCAGTCTGGCCGCAGCTCAACACAATGTATATAATATACTGCAGCGAGGAAGAAGCTGAAAAAATCAAGCAGATTGTGGTTAAGCTTAGAAAACTCTTTATTACAGAAGGAATCGGTTGCTTTATAGGAAGCGGAACTGAAATCTAAAAATTAAATCCTGCTGGTTTTTACTGGCAGGATTTTTTTTACTTTAAAACTGATTGCAAATAAAAAATCTTAATGGTAAACTTTTTTCTAAAATTTTCACTGGAGAGCAAAGATGGAAAACTACTGCATAATGGTGAGCGCGGAAAACTTGTTGTTGTTGAAGGCGCGCAGGACATTCCGTTTGAAATAAAAAGAGTCTTCTATAATAAATATATGGCTCTGACAACGAGGTTGTCCGCGGAAAGCATGCGAACAAGGAAAGCGAATTTGTTCTTATCAATGTTGCCGGGAAATCAAAGGTGCGCGTTACAGACGGAATCGACGAGCATGTTGATGAGCTTAACCGCCCGATGCAGGGAATTTATCTTCCAAAAATGGTCTGGAAAGACATGTATGATTTTTCGCCGGACTCAGTTCTTCTTGCTCTTGCAAGCACGAATTATGACGGAAATGAATATATCCGCGACTATGATGAATATTTGAAGATTATGGGTGTAAAGAAGTGAAAGGTGAACTGTTGAATCAAAATAAACTTTCAGTTGCAAAAAGTTCAAAGCGAGAAAATCAGTATGACTTGCTTAGAATTTTATGCATGGTGGCGATCGTCTTTATCCATGCCGTATGGAAATGTGAGGAAGTAAACATCATTTTTTTAGCAAAATAAAAGTAAAAGGCTTCGGCAATGATTAGTTACCGAAGCCTTTTTTGTTTCTTGCACTACGCCACAAAAACTATTGTAAATTTGCAATTGATATTTATTTTATTAAAAATCTGTCGCTCTTTATAAATTTTTCCAGAGTTTCTTGCCATTCAGGAATTTTGATTTTCAGCAAGGTTTGAATTTTATCTTTACTTAAAACTGAATATGCCGGACGTTTTGCGGCGCATGTATATTCATCAGTTGTGCAGGAATTTATAGTGCAGTCTTTTGTGATTCTGCCGTACTTTTTTCCAAACTCATATATTTTTTTTGTAAAGTCAAACCAAGTCGTTTCACCTAAATTTGTAAAATGATAAACTCCATAAGGCAAGGCTGATTTTTTTCCAAACAGGCTTTTTGCCTTTTCTGATGTGGACATAATTTTTAAAATTGCAGAAGCCAAGTCCACAGCGCAAGTCGGAGTTCCTTTCTGGTCGCACACAACGCTCACTTCATCTTTTGAATTCATCGCTTTTGTCATTGTATAGACAAAATTTTTTCCGTCAAATCCGTAGAGCCATGCAGTGCGCAAAATATAGTACTGGGTCATTTCTTTTTCTACAAAATCTTCGCCTGCTGCTTTTGTTCTTCCGTAAACTGAATCCGGACATTTCAGCATATCTTCTGTATATGGAAAATTTCCTGTTCCATCAAAAACGTAATCTGTTGAAATGTGAATCAGTTTTGCGCCAAGCTCGCGTGTAATCCTTGCAATGTTCTTAGGACCTTCAGCATTTAGTTTTTCGGCAAGCTCAGAATCTTCTTCAGCCTTGTCTACGGCAGTGTAGGCGGCGCAATTTATTACCCAGGTGATTTTTTCTGGAACAGTTCCGCGGGCAACAGAAATTCCAGTTCTTCCGGCGGCCGTTCCATGATTGTGCGCAAATTTTGAAAGCTCTGCAGGATTTGTTATGTCAACATCTTTGTCGCTTCCAATCCAGTCAATTTTATTTTCCGTAAGCTGCTTGGCAATTTCACTTCCAAGCATTCCTTTGTAACCAATCAGCCAAACCATTTTTTTGCTCCAAAGTAGATAAAAACGCTTTTACTGTTTTTCCTTGAATTTTTTTACAACATTTCTAACGGAAGAACTCGCGCCTTTTTTCATAACAAGGATTTTACCATTTTTTACAACAACAATCAAATCCTGCACTCCGCAAAGAGCAACTGGCATATCAGAGTAAACAAAGTTTCCGTCGCTTTCAACTGAAATAAATTCTTCTTCGCCTTGCTCAAAATATTTTTCAAATGAATCCCAGCTTCCAACATCGTCCCAGTTAAAAGAAGCCTTTACACAAACCGCATTCTGTGTCCGCTCGGCAACTGCATTGTCAACCGCAATCGATTTTACAGAACTGTAGGCTTCATTAAGCGGCTGCCAGTTTTCTATATATTTTATAGAATTTAAAAGTTCTGGTTTTGGAAATTCGGCAGTGTCGAAAACTTTAAAAGCTTCGTACATTTCGTTTTCGTATTTTTTAATTTCAGATTCAAAAAGCGAATTTGAAAATCCAAACATTCCGCTGTTCCAGGCATATTTTCCGCTCGCAAGATAAGCCTTCGCAGTTTCCAAGTCAGGCTTTTCCTTGAAACTTTCAATCTTTAAAACTGAATTTTCTGAGTCCAAAGGCTCGCCCATATTTATGTAGCCGAAGCCAGTTGAAGGTTCATAAGGTGGAATTGCAAAGCACACAAATTTTCCCTGATGTGCAAAATCCGCGGCTTTCTTGCAGTCAGAAACAAAATTTTCCAAAGGCGAAATAACTTGGTCGCTTGTCAAAACCAAAATCAAATGCTCTGATTTTTCCGCAAGCTCAAGAAATTTGCAGGCAAGCAAAAGTGGCGGGCAAGTGTGCCTTGAGCAAGGTTCTGCAATTACGTACAAGTCGTTTTCAATTTTCTTTTTTTGATGCCCGGAAACTTTTTCTTTTAAAGCTTTAACTTGCTTTGTAAGTTCCGCGCAAATTTCAGGACGCGAAATAATTAGAATTTTTCCTGAAGGCTCAACCGCCAACGCTCTTATGACTGCATTCTGCAAAAAAGAAATTCCGTCTGCAAAAGCCATAAACTGCTTTGGAAATTCCGGAGTTGAAGCGGGCCAAAGTCTTTCACCGAATCCTCCGGCAAGAATCACAACATCAGTAAAATTTGAATTGCACATTTATTGCTCCTGTTGTTTCTGCTCTTCCATTTTTGCAAAGAAATAGGCGCAGAAAGTTTTTATCCTGTTCATAAAAGATGTGTCAACGCGGTCTCTAAGAAAAAAAACGCTTGGAGCTTTTACCGCTCCGATTCCGTAAAGAATCCATTTATCTTCAGACTTGAAAATCACAATTATCGACTTCATGTTTTCTGGACTAACGCAATTGAATTTATCGTAGTAGCGCATTGTGGAAAGATTCGTTGACTCATAGTAATAATATCCATCGCTTTTTTCCGAAGTGATTTTCATCGGAACAAGTCCAAAAGGCTTCATTTCAAAATCGGCATTTACAATCTGAGTATTTCCATCTTTCTGCGCTGACTTTATTTCCGCGGAAGTATACAAGTCGTACCATTCTTCTGCTCTTTCTGAATAATAAGGAATTCCTGCATAAGACGGAATATCCATTACAAGCGAAGAAAAATTATCAAGAAGATTTTCATTGCCTTCATAAGTATATTCTTTTATTACTTCCGCAAAATAAGCAGGCTTTAGATTGCTGACAGTTTCCACAACTTTTTTCAATCCCGGATTTTCGCCTTTCATGCACATTTTTTTGTATGAGCCTGTATTTTTTATTACAGTTTTTCCGCTGCTTAAAGATTCAATATCTTCAGCTGACAAATTTTTATTATAAGGCGATTCTGAAAAAACGCCGGCAAAAGCAACAGAAAATAAAGCAAGAGCAACAATATTCTTAAAAATAGTTTTCAATGTTTTCCTCTATAAAAATAAAGAATAATTATTATAGTAAATAAAAATCAAACTTGCAAGGTTACATAAAGAATTCTAAATACGCTAGATTGAAGAAAGTCTTTTTTTTGTATAAAATCGTTTCTATGAATATGGAAGCTTTTATTTTGGGCTGCGGAGGAATGATGCCGTTGCCATATCGACACCTTACATCAGTTTTGCTTCGGCGCGACGGGGACTTGTTTCTATTTGACGGCGGAGAAGGCACTCAGGTTTCTTTAAGGCGGCTTAATTTAAAATGGAAAAAAATCAATGCGATTTTTGTTTCGCATACGCACGCAGATCACGTTACTGGGCTTCCTGGAATTCTTATGCTTTCTTCGCAAGTTGACAGAACCGAGCCACTTTATATTTTTGGTCCGCCGAAAATCGCAGAATATATAGAAACAAGCCGCAAGGTTTTGGATATGTACATAAATTATCCGATTGTTGTAAAGGAAATAACAGAGCCGGGCGTAGTCTATGAAGGCGACGGATTTTATATAAGGTCGTTTCCGCTTGAGCATACAAAAACTTGTGTAGGGTATACACTGGAAGAACTTGACCGTCCAGGAGAATTCAATCCGGAAGAAGCAGAGAAATTAAAAATTCCAAAAGGACCTTTGTGGGGAAAACTTCAGCGCGGCGAAAGCGTTGTAAATGAAGACGGAATTGAAATAAAGCCAGAGCAAGTTGTTGGAAAAAATAGAAGCGGCCGAAAATTCAGTTTTGTAACAGACACAATGTATCTTCCGTCAATTGCAAAAGAAGTGAAGGGCAGCGACCTTTTAATCTGCGAGGGAATGTTTGCGGACGGATGCGAAGATCAGGCAAAAGAAAAAAAACACATGACTTCCCGGCAAGCAGCCACAATTGCAAAAGACGCCAACGCACTAAGAATGGGACTTATTCACTACAGCCCGCGTTACAACGACAAAGAACTAAATGTTCTTTTGGAACAGGCGCAGCAAGTTTATCCCGAAGCACGCCTTACAAAAGACAGGATGAGAATAGAGATTCCTTATGTCGAATGAAGTTGAACTGATTTCTTTCTGCAAAGACTACGGAAAATTTTCAGCCTGTAAAAATATAAATTTCTATGCGGAAAAAAATTCCATCACTGGAATTCTCGGACCCAATGGAGCAGGAAAAACTTCTGTTTTAAAAGCAATTTGCGGACTTCATTACCAGACTAGCGGAACTGTAAGAATTTGCGGAACAGAAGAAACAGATGAATTTAAAAAATTGGCCGCTTTTGTTCCAGAAGTTCCGGAGCTTGACTCAAGTCTTACAGTAAAAGAAACTCTTTTTTTTGAAGCTGAAATTTCAGGTCAGAAAAAAAATGAAGCAGAACTAACTGTAGAAAAAGCAACGGAAATTTGCGGACTAGAAAAAGTTTTCAATAAAAAAGTTTCAGGACTTTCAAAAGGATTTAAACAAAGAACGAGCCTCGCAAAAGCAGTCTGCAGGCTTCCCAAAATTCTTGTCCTTGATGAATTTTCAGCAGGATTAGATCCGGCGCAAATTGCTTCGTTCAGAAAAAAGCTAAAAGTTCTTTCAAGCTCAATGACAATTATTTTTTCAACGCATCATATTGAAGAAGCAGTTTCTTTGTGCAATAGAATTTATATAATTTCAAACGGAGAAGTCGCGGCTTGCGGAACTGAAAAAGAAATAGTAAAAAAATTTAACTGTAAAAACCTTGAAGAAGCGTTTATTCTTGCCACGGAAAAATCACAATGAAATCTATTTTAAAAAGATATTTTTTTAACTTTGCAATAAATCCGTTCACATACATTTTAGTTTCCGCATTTGGAATTTTCATAAGCCTTGGATTTTTTGTTGGGCAGCACTTTTTTCTTGGAGCAGGCTCTACAGACTTGCACAGTTTTTTTTCAGCATTTCCGCCAGCCTGCATTTTATTTTTGCCCGGACTTATTTCGATTTCTTCAAATGTAAAAAAAGATTTTACTTTAAAATCCGTTTTTATATTTCTTCCTGAATTTCTTTCAGTTTTTCTTCTTTGCTGCTTTGCAATATTTCTTTCTGGCCTAGTTCCAGTTTGCGTTTCTTTTTTTGGCGATATTGAGATTTCTCAAGTTATTATTGGTTTCATAGGAATTTTATTTTACTTTGCCGCCGCGGTTTCTTTTGTAATTTTTATTTTCAGCATAATAAAATCCGCTGGAGCTTCTTTTGTAGTTTCCGCATTTTTTCTTGCAATCATAAATTCAGTTCACAACATTCCGCTTTATTTCAATCCGCCGGAATTTTTAAGCGCAATAATAAAATTCATTTCATTCGCCTGGAGATTTGATTCTTTTTCAAAAGGAATTTTCAGCATTTCTGATTTTCTTTTTTTTGCTTCATGCGCTGTATTTTTTTACGTGCTTGCATTTTTTATTAAGGAACACAAAAAAGGGAACAAGTCTATTTATTTGAAAAAATTAAAACGCGCATTTTTATTTTCATTTTTACTTTTTACAATTGTAAATGAAAACTTAAATTTTAAAATTGATTTTACTTCATCAAAAAATTTCAGTGTAAGCAAATGCAGCAAAAAAGTTTTAAATCAAGTTCAAGATCCAGTTTCAATTTCTTATTACTTAAGCCCAAAATTAAAAAGCCTTTATCCGCAGGTAAAAGATGTAACCGATTTTTTACAAAGCTATGCGGTAGAGTCAAAACAAGTTTCAGTTGAAATTATAAATCCCTCAAAAGAAAACATTGCAAAAAAACTTTCAGAAATAGGAATAAGAGGCTATCCGATTAGAACTTCTTCTGCGGATTCAGCAAGCATCACAAATGTTTATTCCGCCATAAAAATAGACTACCTTGGAAAAAGCGAAACAATTCCGTTTGTGCTGAATATATCAAGGCTTGAATTTGATTTGACTAGAAAAATAAAATCACTTATTGAAGAAAAAGAAAATCCAGTTCAAGTTGTCTGCGCTTCATCTTTTGCAAACGGATACAGTCTTGCGTTTCAATATCTTGAGGCGGAAGGATTTTCAGTTATCCAGACATCGCTCCCCTCTGAAAAAAATTCAAGCGTTGATATTTCGTTTGATGAGCTTTCTGACATTCCGCTGATTATTTTCGGAAGCGACAAGTTTACAAAAACTGATTGTAAAATCCTTGAAAAATTTATTCTCAACGGCGGAAAAGTTTTTATTGCAAGCCAACCATATTCCATAGATTTCGAAGACAACTGGTCTGTAAAGCAAAATGAATCAAATCAGCTTTTTGAGCGGCTTATGTTTACTTTTGGAATTTATTTTAAACAGACTTTGACTTGCGACATTTCAAATCTAAGAATTACAATGACAAGCAATTCTGATGTCAATGGAAATAAAAAATCAGCACATACAGAATACATAAATTATCCGCTTTGGATTTCTTTAAGAGCACAGGAGAATGCGCTTTCTGGACTTTCACTTTTTTGGCCTTGCGCTTTTGACATTGACAATGAAGTTGCAGAAATTGAAAGGTTAAAAACAACCACGCTTCTTTTTACAAGCAATCGTTCATGGCAAATTCCAAGAACAGAAAATTTTATAACCAATCCTTTTGCAGTTCCAAAGTCAGCTGAATCAGAGGAAGAATATTCTACTTTTGCAGTCTGCGCTTCAACTACAAAAGAAAATGAAAAAGATCCATCTCTCATACTTTTTGCAGACCAGTATGCTTTTTCAGATTCGCTGCTTTCATATAATTCAAATTCAATTTTCGATGTTGATTCAAGAAGCCTTGATTTTTTATGCAATGGAATTTTTATGCTGAACGGAGAAGATGAACTTTTAAGCTTAAAAACAAAAACCACATTCAACACAACACTTTATAAAATCAGCAATGAAAATATCAGAAACGCCGCAATAAAAACACTTTTTACAACGTGCGTACTGCCAATATTTATAAACCTAACAATAGGTTTTGTTTTCTTTTTAAAGAGAAGGAGGTTCAACAAATGAAGCGCATTTCATCAAAAAAAGCTCTTCTTATATTTTATGGATTTGACATAATTCTTGTTCTAGTTCTTCTGCTGCTTTTTCTTCCGCTGTCAAAAAAAAATATTCCAGAAACTTCAAAAATGAAATTTATCAGCAATGCCAAAGAAATTTCTTCTGTTGAAATTTACAACGCACAAGAAAGAAAAAAAATTATAATATTCCAAAAAGACAATATATGGCTTGGAACTGATGACGACTCGAACATGACGTTAAACTGGCCGTGCGACATTCAGACAATAAAAAATTTTTTAGCAGAAGCCGAAAAGGAAAATACCCTATATAAAAAAGCTGAAAAAGTTTCGTCCTGGGCAAGACTTGGTGTAGATGAAAAAAATTCATGCCGCATAACTTTTTTTAAAAATGGAAGTGAAAAAATTTCAGAATTTTTCTTTGGAATAGAAGATCCCATTTCTGAAAGAATTTCATTCAGGACTTCAAAAGAGCAAACAGTCTGGGAAGCAAAAACTTCTGTTTCAAATTTTCTTTTTAAGAACGCTTCGTTTTGGGCTGATTCATACATAGAGCCTTTATGCGTAACTGACGAAAACAAAACTTCCGAAAAACTAAGAAGAGGGCAGTTAGTGTATCTTTCACCGTCAGAAAATATCAAGCCAGAAAAAGTTATTTCAAAAATATTCAGCAACACAAACAAAGCCGTCTATTCAATTTACAAAAAAGATGATTCGTACATTGTCATACCTTCTTTTTCTTCACTGGAAAAAAATAAGGACGCAATAAAAGCAATAAACTACAGATATTCAATAAGCCAATGGACTTATGAAAAATTCCTAGAGGCAAACAAATGAATGAAAAAAAATCCGCTATCGGTGTTTTTGAAAACTTTGCAGAAGAATATTTAAATTTTGAGAAAACACCCAAGAAAAATATCTTTTGGCTCGACACGATGGAATTCCTTTGCAAACGGCTTTCCAATCCGCAAGACTGCTGCCCGAGTTTTCATGTCGCGGGAAGCAAAGGCAAAGGCTCAATTTCTAAAATGATTGCCTGTATTCTGGAGGAAGCCGGATATTACACTGGCTTGTATTCATCACCGCATATTTTGAATTTCAACGAGAGAATAGGCACAGTCTCCGGTCCCTTTCCTGAAGAAGTTTATGAAAAATCAGTAAAGCAGCTTATAGACAGCATAACTTCTATCAAAACCGAAGAACTTCCCGGAAAACGACCTGTTACCTGGTTTGAGCTTGCAACATTGCTTGGAATGCTATGCTTTAAAAATGCCGGCATAAAATATGCTGTTTATGAAGTCGGACTCGGAGGAAGGCTTGACGCAACAAATGTTATAACCCCACTTTGCAGCTGCATAAGCCAGATTGAACTTGAACACACTGAATATCTTGGAAACACAGAAGAACTTATCGCCGCAGAAAAAGGGGGAATTATAAAGCAAGAAATTCCTGTAATTGTTTCCGGGCAAAAAGAATCAGTAAAAAATGTTTTCAGAAAAATTGCAAAAGAAAAAAATGCTCCAATTATTTTTACTGATGAATGCTGTAAAATATCTAAAATTGTATACAAAAATACACAGCAAAATTCAATAGATTATCAAGATGTATACTTTTTTAGACAAAATTCAGTAAAAATGTGCTTTTCTTTAGATTCTGAAAAGTTTTCAAGACCTTTAAATGTTTCTCTTTTACTGCTAGGAGAATTTCAGGCAAGAAATGCGGCTGTGGCATCCCTTGCTGTAAAAACAGTTTTTCCAAATCTTGATGAAAGTATAATTGAAAAGGGGCTTGAAAAAACTGTTCTTCCCGGAAGATTTGAGCCAGTCGATTTGTCAACTTCGCGGTTTGAAAACATTTCAAACTTAATATTAGACGGCGCCCATACTGTAAAAAGCATTGGCTTTACAATGGATACATTCTGCAACCTTTTTTCAAATGCAAAAACTGATTCATACCTTCTTTTTGCTTGCGCGTCAGACAAAAAGGCAGAAGAAATAGCAGAATTATTCAAAGGAAAATTCAGCCATATAATTTTAACAGTGCCAGGAGGAACAAAAGAATCAGACTTTCCACGGCTAAAGGCAGCTTTTGAAAAATCCGGCATAGAATATACTGCTATTCCTGATTATTTAAAAGCTATTCCCTATATACTTTCTAAGGCTGCAGAAGAAAAGGCGACAGTTTTGGTTACAGGATCGTTCTATCTTGTTGCGGAAGTAAAAAAATACCTTTTGGCACAGAAAACAATTATTCAGTTTTCTCACTGAACAAAGACACGCGGAACACGTTTTGAGATTCCGCAGGTTATTTCGTATGAAATTGTACCCGTAAGATGCGCGATGTCATCGGCAGTCTGCAAAGCTCCGTCCGAACTGTCCCCAAACAAAACGGCTTTATCCCATCGTTTTGCAGTACAATCTGCGCCCAAATCTATCATGCATTGATCCATGCAAATGCGCCCGCAAATAGGATAGTTTTTTCCATTTACTGCAACTTTTACACCGCATTCAGAAAACCGCCTGAACCATCCATCTGCATAACCAATTGGAACAACGCCAACATTGGTATCAGATTTGGCTTCCCATCTGCATCCATATCCTGCAAACTTTCCTTTTTCAAACTTACGGATTGAAGAAACACAGCTTTCCAAAGTCATAACAGGCTTTAACTCTATATTTTTTCCTTTTGAAACTAAATATTCTTTTGAAACTTCATCAGCATAATAGCCGTAAACAATAATTCCTGGCCGAACCATGTCAAGATGCATATCCGGGGAATCAAGAGTTGTTGCAGAATTAGCGCAGTGGCAGAGCCCGGGATTAATTCCAACTGATTTTATATTATTGATTGCCTCAAGAAAATTTTCAAACTGAAACTTTGTATACGATTTTCCTTTTTCTGAAACACAGTCACTAAGCGCAAAATGAGTCGCAGTTCCGCCCAAGACAAGATTTCCGCAGTTTTTTATTTTGAGAGCGATATTTCCAGCTTCGGAAGGAAGGCAGCCGATTCTGCCCATTCCAGTATCAACCGCAAGATGAACTTCAAATTTTTTTATTCCGAGTTTCTTACAAGCGGAAGAAAAAAGCTCTATGTATTCCTCATCAAAAACAAAAGGCGTAATTCCAGCGGAAACAACTTCTTCAACTTCATCAGGAGAGCAAAGACTCAGCATAAGAATAGGAGAAGCAATGCCGGCATTTCTAAGCACAACGCCTTCTTCATAAGTCGCAACAGAAAGATAATCCGCACCAGCTTCAAGAGCAGCCCTCGCGCAAGGAACAGCTCCATGTCCGTAGGCATCGGCTTTTACAGCAACGCACATTTTTGTTTCAGGCTTTAAGCACTTTTTAATTTCTATAATATTATTTTTTAAATTGCCCAAATGAATCAAAGCTCTTGTAGCACGCATAATCAAAAAGTCTAGTCAAATCACAAATTTTGTCAAGAGAAAGAGGAATGCTCTAGCTAAAAACATTTCATTCTATAGAATATAAGCAAAAAAAATGCTAAGTTAATTTCATGGTAGTTTTTTTCGATTTGGACAGAACGTTAATGGATTTTGAATCTGCGGAAAATCTTGGAATAAAGGCAGTCTTTGAAAAATATAAAAATGAAATCTACATGGATTTTAACGAATTTTGCGTTCAATGGAAAAAATGGGCGCAGCATTTCTTTGACAAATATTCAGCAGGAGAGTTGACTTTTGACGAGCAGAGGAAAGGAAGAATCGCAAAAGTATTCGAGCTTAACAGAAACCCAATAAAATCACAAGAGGAGCTTGATTCAAGGTTCAGCCTTTACTGGTCAACTTACGAAAAGGAATACAATCTTTTTTCCGACGCGCTTCCAGCATTAAAAAAACTTTCAGATATAAATATTCAAATGGGAATTATAACAAACGGCGACTCTGAAAATCAGCGGTCAAAGCTAAAAAAGACCGGCATAACAGATTTTTTCAGCCCGATTATAATTTCTTCAGAAGTTGGAATCAGCAAGCCTGACTTGAAAATTTTTCAGAAGGCAATGGAGCTTGCAAATTCATCAGAAAGCGAAACTTGGTACATCGGGGACAGTCTGGAGCATGACATAGTCCCAGCCAGAAAACTTGGAATAAACACGCTGTACCTAAGCAGAAAGCGGCAAGGAGAACTAAAAATCGAGCAGAAAAATCCGCTATATGCAGAAGTAAAAGATTTTTATGAAATGACTGAAATAATAGAAAATGCACTAAAAGGCTGAAAAATGCCCAGAACGAGACTTGAACTCGTACATCCTTACGGACTCTAGTACCTGAAACTAGCGTGTCTACCAATTCCACCACCTGGGCAAGATTCGAATAGTATATTTAAATATCGATTTTTTGTCAAATATATTTATCTGAATTCATAAAAAGAAAACAAAATTTCAGCTTTTGCATCTCATAAATAAAACCGCAAAAATTACAATCAAAGCTATAATGCTCGCCACAAAAAGCCAGGCAGGAACATCATCAGAGAAAATTGAACTTTCATGGATTTTAAAAGCTTTTTTTATTTTTTTCCTTGATTTTCGTGAAAGCTGTTTTTTTTCTGAATCTTTGCCGCTTTCAGAAATTCCGTAAAGCTCTTCCTGAGTTACCGCATAATGGCAGGCAGGACAGCCTTTTAAGAAATTTCTTACAGTTCCTATGTGGCCGCAGTTCGGGCATCTTACCGCCGCAAAAAAACGTCCGCATTTTGGACAGAATTTTGCATTCGGAGCAACTTCTGAACCGCAGCCTTCACAGAAATATTTGGCTCGTTTTGCTTCAGCCATTATTCAGTTCCCAAATTGTCTACTGTATAGTCGTAAATCTGCCAAATTCCATCGCGCTGACGAACATAGTAAGTGTAACGTTTGCGTTCCATAAAGTTGTCATTTTTAAACCATTCAATTACTTTTACAGTGCCTTCAGTTTGAGAATATGAAGTTGTTTCAATTTTGAATTTATACGGAATTGCCACAATGTCATTGTCAATTCGTTGGAGCATCAAGTCGGCTTTAAATGAACGAAGCATATCAGCACGCTCATCTGCGCTCACAAGATTGTATTTTCTTCCGCGGGAAGGATCACGTTTGAGCATTTCCTCCAAATCCATATAAAGGAAGAACTGATCCCAAAGGCTTTTTTGGCGTGCAACAATTGTCTGCTCAACAACACGATCCGGGCTTATGTCTTCAGGCTGAAGAACAACCACAGTGTTTGTTTCAACAGGAAGTGCCGATGACGAAGCTGCTGACGGGCTAGGGCGGATTTCAAGGCTAAGGCGGTTTGAACTCAAGTTGACATTTTTGTTTCTATAAAGTTCCGGGTAAAATCTAAGCTCAACGTAATAAATGGAAGGATCTTTTATTTCAAGATACTCTTTTAGATTTTCGCGGAAAGAATATTCTTCGCCTGGTTCAAGGGAAATTTCGCGGAAATATACAGTTTGATTCGTAGTGCGTTTTCTTATCAGCCCTTGAGTTGAAGGAAGCTGCATTTTTTTTACATTGAAAGCAATAAAATCCACAGAAAACATTTTGTCATCAGCAATTTTAAATCTCAAAGTGGAAGAGCCTTTATTTGAAACCGTTATATAAACATAGACAGGATTGTTTTCTGAGTCTCCCGGATAGTAAACCGTTCTATCATAGAACTTTATTGAAACTTCCGCATTGTCAAGTTTCTGCTCTGATTTTTCCGGAACCTGCGCATAGGCAAAAAAACAGGAAACTGATATAACCACAAGCAAAAAGCGTTTAATGTTCACAAAATACTCCCGAGGAAAACCTCTTTTTTTTTGATTTACAGGGCTTTGCAATTCCCTCAAATAAAGCTAAAATAAGCAGACTATTCTATATATTATATATCGGACAATTATGAAAAATACATTATCAACAAAAAGTCAAAATCCGCTTTTTAGCCTTATTAATTCCTGCACTGAATTTCACTCGGCCGCAATAAAGTGCGCAGACGCAAAGCCAGAAGAATTTCCGCTGCAAATTTCAGGGCTAAAGGGAAGTCTTCCGTCTTTTTTTATCAGGCAAACAGAAGAAAGGTACAGACAGAACTGCATCCATGAAACTCAGTATGAAAATAAATTTTTTCAGTTTCAAAAAGATATTGTTATAATTGTTCCGACTCAAAAAGAAGCTGACGAATGTGAAACAGATTTAAATACAGTTTTTGAAGATTCCGTAGAAATTTTTAAGTTTCCTTGGTGGGGAACGATTCCTTATAGAGCTGCGGCAAAAGGCTCGGCTGTTTTTGGAGAAAGAGCTGGTATCCTTGCAAAACTTGCAGTAAAAAATCCATTTTCTGAAAAAACAAGAATTTTTATAATAACGCAAAGAGCTTTTTTAACTCCAGTCCCGCCGGCTTCATATACAAAAACGTTGGTTACAGTTTTAAAGAAAGGCCAGGAATTTGACCCTGAAAAACTTGCGGAAAAACTAACAGAGCAGGGCTACCTTAGAGTTCCAAAAATCGGAATGAAAGGCGAATTTGTTTTGCGTGGTGAAGTTCTAGAAATCTTTATGAGCGGAGAAAAATATGCGCACAGAATTGTATTTGATTTTGACACAATAAGCCAAATAAAACTTTTTGATTCAGAAACTCAGACTTCAAAGGAAAACATAGAGCGTCTTGTAATTTATCCGCAAAAGGAAATTATTTGGACAGAAGAGTTTATTGAAAAACTAGAAAGTGAATGGAAAAAAGAGGATGAAGCCGGCATAAAAAATGATTTTGCCCTTTATGATAAAGCAAAAAAACAATCAACAAACGAACATTCGGCAGAAGCAAACAATAATAAAACTGACAAATCACAAACTAACGAACAGTCAGACATCAATAAAAATGAAGCAGGAATAAAAAACGACACTAACAATCGGTTGTTAGATAGAAAAAATATACATCTCGCTCTTACAGATGCCGCAAAACAAGAAAAAGACAGAACACTCGCCGAACTTATCGAATTCAAAGAAAAAGAAGGCGAAGAATTGTATTATTCGGTTCTATTTGACAAACTGTATTCAATTTTAGACTACTTAACAAACAATACAGATGTTTATTTTTTCGATTGGGACAGACTTGTAAATGCAGAAAAAATGCTAGAAAACGAATATACGGTGGCATACAGGCTCGCGCGTCAAAACCTTCCAGTGTTTCCGCCAGTAACCATGCAGCTTGATTTTTTCAATCTGGCAATAGAATGTAAAAAACTTGTTGCATTCAGAACTTTAGACACGTTAAGCAATTCGGAAGAAAATATTCAAGACAAATCCATTTCATTCAACACATCGCTAGAAATAAAATCACAAGCAGGGCAAAGTTATTTCGGAAACATAAATTACTTAAAAGAGCAACTTTCATCATTTTTAAAAGAGAAATATAACATTTTCGTTTTTGCTGACAATGGAAACCAGACTTTAAGAATAAAAGAAATTATAAAGGAATTTTGCGATTCTGGAGTTCAAGTTCTTCCGCAGGCTTTAACAGCCGGATTTATGTTTTCTGACGAAAAACTCCTTGTTATCCAGGAAAATGAAATTTTCGGGCGCAAGAAAAACACGCCAAAGTCAATCAGAAAAGTAAATTCAAAGCCAATAGATACGTTTGTCGATTTGACTCCGGGAGATTATATTGTCCACGTAAATTACGGAATCGGACTTTTCAAGGGAATCGAACGCGTAAAAGCAATGGGCACAGAACGTGACTACATAAAACTTGAATACGCAGACGAGGAAATTGCTTTTGTTCCTATAGAGCAAGTGAATATGGTTCAACGTTATATAGGGAGTGAAAACGAAAAACCAAGGCTCGACCGAATCGGCTCTAAAAACTGGAGCGCAAGAAAAGCAAAGGTTCAGCAAAAAGTTGAAGAAATTGCAGAAAAACTGATAGATCTGTACTCAAAACGGCAGGCTTCACGTGGCTTTCCGTTTCCAAAGGATACAGAATGGAACGCAGCATTTGAGGCAGCCTTTCCTTACGAAGATACGCCCGACCAGTTTTCAGCAACGCAGGAAATCAAAGCGGACATGGAAAAGCCAGTTCCAATGGATCGGCTTGTATGCGGAGATGTTGGTTACGGAAAAACTGAAATTGCTATGCGCGCGGCATTCAAGGCAGTAATGGGCGGAAAACAAGTCGCATTTCTTGCGCCGACAACAATTCTTGCAGAGCAGCATTTTGAAAACAGCCAGGAACGCTTCAAAAATTTTCCAGTTACAATCGCGCAGCTTTCAAGGTTTGTTTCTCCAACGGAACAAAAAAAGATAATTTCAAAAATTGCAAGCGGAGAAATAGACATTATTATAGGTACACACCGAATTCTGCAAAAAGATGTCATTTTCAAAAATCTAGGGCTGATGATAATTGATGAAGAGCAACGATTCGGCGTAAAGGACAAAGAAAAGCTAAAAACATTAAAAACAAACATCGACTGCCTTGCAATGAGCGCAACGCCAATTCCGCGGACGCTGCACATGAGCCTTTTAAAAATCCGGGATATGTCGCTTCTTACAACACCGCCACAAAACAGACAGCCAATTGAAACTGCTATTGAAGAATATAACGATGAAAAAGTCGCCAGGGCAATAAGAAACGAAGTTCAGCGCGGAGGACAAGTTTTCTACCTTCACAATAGAGTTGAAACTCTTGAAGAAACAAGACTGAAACTTGAAAACCTTGTTCCAGAAATGCTAGTTGAAACCGCACACGGAAAAATGACCAGCGAAGAACTAGACGATATTTTTAGAAGATTTAAGATGGGAGGATTTCATATTCTGGTGGCAACTACAATAATTGAAAACGGAATAGACATTCCAAATGTAAACACAATAATAATCGACCGCGCGGATATGTACGGAGTAAGCCAGCTTTATCAGTTGCGCGGACGTGTAGGGCGAAGCGACAGAAAAGCTTATGCATATCTTTTTTATCCGCAGAACAAAGCTTTAAGCGAAGTTGCAATGAAAAGACTTCAAGTAATAAGCGATTTTACAGAACTGGGGTCAGGATTTAAAATTGCAATGAAAGACATGGAAATTCGAGGCGCAGGAAATCTTCTTGGAAAAGACCAAAGCGGTGAAGTTTATGCAGTCGGATTTGAAATGTATTTAACGCTTCTAAATTCCGCAATCGAAAGACTTTCAAACAGCGACTGGACAGCGCCAGAAGAAGTTCTGCTTGAACTTGAATACACAGGATTTATTCCAGACACCTACATAAAAGACACACAGACAAAAATGGAGCTTTACAAAAAAATCGCATCCGTTCAAACTCAAGATTCCTTAAATTCAGTTTGGGAAGAGCTTTTTGATAGATTCGGACCGATTCCAGATGAAGTAAGCAGCCTGCTAAGCCTTGCAAAAATCCGCATAATCTGCAACAAACTATCTATAAGCTCTTTAAAAGAGAAAAAAGGAATTGTCCAAGTTGAATTCAGCAAAGTTTCAAAAGTCAACATTGACAAACTTCTAGGACTGATAAAAACAAGCTCAGGGCGCGTAAAACTAAATTCAGCAAAACCAAATCAAATTATCTTGCAAACCGAAGCAATCGACCTAAAAAGCAAAAGTGAATTCATAAAGGAAAAACTTGAGCAATTGATTTAAATTCAGTTTTCTTCCTGAAAAAGGAAAGTTTTGGAATATACATAACTGACTATAATGCGCATTCTGTCTACCAAAATATATTATTTCTTTTTATATTTTATTCGTATTAACCTTTTCATTTGAAAAAATCATGATGTGACTTTAAAAATTCTTCCTGTTCAATTTGAAGTTCTTTCCGTTTATTTATAAGATCAATGTTTATTTTTGCAATCTGCGAATAAAGCTCCATATACGAAACTGGATCTTGCCCGGATTTGCAGGAGGCTGACTTTATAAAATTCTTATTATTTTTTCTCCACATTTCTTCATCTTCCGCAGTCCATCCATTTATTTCATTCTTGGCAAGCGTATGAAGTTTTTCTATGCTGACAACTTCATACCATTTTTTTTCATAAAAGGATTCAATTGCAAGGCGGAAATTTTTATCGCTGACTGGCAAAATCGCTTGATATTCATTTTTTTCTATGGATTTAATTTTTGCGGCTGAATTTTTTTCAAGGAATTCACTATACTGCTCTGATTCAAAAAAGGCGTCTGACGGCAAATAAAAACTGTACCTATAAATTCCGCCCCAAAGCCCTTGACTCAAGGATTCTCGTTTTCTCATATTTGTTACGGGAAAAATGAAAGCTTCGGTAATCTGCAAATTTGAAGGCAAAACTTTATTCATTTTTGAAACAAACTCGGAACTTTCTATATTTTCATAAAGCAAGCAGGATGCTGTTTCCTCAAAAGAAGATATTCCCAAAGTCATTGCAGAAGCAAATTCCAAGCGCGGCAACGGATTAAAACCTGATGAAAACACAAAATTCAGCCCAGAACGCAAAACCGCTTTGTGAAAAATTTCAACTTGAGACAAATAAGCCGTAAATTCTCCACCATTTTTTCTTGTAAAATTGAAAATTACTCTATAAAGAATAGGAATATTACACTCAGGCATCGGCAAAGGAGCTTTTACTGTATTATTTTTTATACATTTTAAGACAGATTCTACAGTTTGTTGTGTAAATACTTCTATTTTTTCCTTTGTATTGCAAACGCCGCATTTATGGTTGCAGTCTGCACTGCATTTTTCAGTAAGTTTATGTTCAAGGGATTTTTGCCATTCCTTTTTATAGAAACCTTGCGCAGGACCAAGGCTAACAGAATTCCAAGGCAGCGTATCTTCATTCCAATTGTGAAAAATCCAGTCTTTGACATTAAAATCAGATTCTGCAAAAGCTTCTTCCCACAAAGGAAAATCTTTGCGCAGATAGTCATCCCATGCATCAAAACGGACGCCCTTTTTGTAAGCATTCAAGATAACTTTGCCCGCATTAAAATCACCACGGCTCAAAAGACCTTCAAGAATAGTCGCACTGTAATTGTGCCGTCCCATTTTAAATTTTCCACGAGGAAGGCTTTTGAATATATATTCAATTTTTGCTTCTGCGACTTCAGGCTTTATCTGTTTCACACGTTCATAAGGAGTATGCGGCTTGGGAATAAAAACTCCGACATTTACATTGCACTGAATTTTTGTTTTTGCTTGAAGCTCAAGAAGAAAATCGACTATAGCTTTTTCTTCACTTCCCTCGGCTCCTGAATCACAATTTCTGTCTTCAAAATAATCGCCAAGCGGAAGACCTATCATAAAATAAAATTTTGCGCTCGACCAGCCACGGCTCTTTGCTTCCTTTATAATTTCTTCAAGATGGCTTGCATAAACTTCCTTGTTAAGGCTTAGCTGCCACATTTCCTCTGGAGTTTCAACGGCGAATGTAAGACCGCTTTTTCTGATTTTTGAAAGTTTCTCAAGAATATCAAGTGAAAATGCATTTACTTTTAACGATGGAAGTTGAAACGAAACATTAAAACCTTTATAACGTTCATTTAAAATATCAAGGAGATTTGAAACTTCGGGAAAATCCGCGCTGCTCAAGGAATTAAGACTGACTTCTCTGTAGCCCGCATCAAAAACTAAATGGTCAATTTCTTCAATTATTAAATTTTTGTTTTTTACACGCATAGGCCGGTAGTAAATTCCGGCATGGCAAAAACGACAGCCATTTGGACATCCGCGCATAATTTCAACAACGCCATGATCCTGAACAGGCTTACAGGACGGCAAAGGAAACCAGCCTGGCACAGACGGAACAAGACCAAAATCAGACTGCACTACTCTTCTTGCAACTTTTTTTTCAAGGTGTTTTTTCTTTGTCCAAATGAAATTTTTTGATTCTAAAAATCCAATCAAATCTTTTCTTGACGCGCCGTTTTTTTTCAGCTTGGACAAATCTTCAACTAAGTTAAAAAGCGCAGGTTCGGCTTCGCCTATAAAAAATGCGTCAAAAAAATCGCTGAATGGAGCTGGATTTGTAACACCACAGCCGCCAGCGATAACGATTGGCTCGTCTTCAGTTCTTTCGCTTGCAAGAAGATGAACCTTGCCAGAATCAAGCATTGCCAAAACTTCCGTTATTCCAAGCTCGTAGCCAATTGAAAAACCAATCATGTCTGTTTTGAACAACGGAATTCCAGTTTCAATTGTGTAAAGCGGCACATTATTTTCTTTTAAAAGATTTTCAAAATCAACATCAGGAGCAAAAACGCGTTCGCATCTTACATCGGGAAGAAGATTCAGTCCGTTATAAATAATTTTTACTGCAAGATTTGACATTGCAATTTCATACAAATCAGGAAATGCAACTGCAAAATTAAAATATTCGTCCTGCTCGGAATGTGGCTTAACTGTAATTCCGAATTCTCCGCCAACATAACGCGATGGCGACTGAATAGAATTCAACTTAGAAGCAAAAATTTTCAGAGGATCAATTAAATCAGAAGTTTTCATAAAGTTGTTTTAAAATCAAGACGGCGGCCGTTAATGCTCATCAAAAGACCAATCGCAAGCATATTTGTCAAAAGCGCAGAACCTCCATAAGAAAGAAAGGGAAGCGGAATTCCTGTGATTGGCATTATTCCCATAACCATTCCAACATTTACAATAAAATGAAAAAAGAACATTCCAAGAATTCCAGAAGCAATGTAGCAACTGTAGGAATTATTAGTCTGCCTTATTATGTGCGTAATTCGAATCAAGATTGCAAAAAATGCGCAGAATAAAACAATTCCGCCTACAAATCCCATTTCCTCTGAAAAGATGCTGAATATAAAATCCGTGCTTTGCTGAGGAAGAAAACGCAAATGGCTTTGAGAACCTTGCATGAATCCGCGCCCAAAAAGAGTTCCAGCTCCTATTGCAGTTTTGGACTGAATTATATTCCAGCCGGCTCCACGAGGATCGCTATTCGGATCTATAAAAACTATAAGCCTTGCAATCTGGTAAGGCTTTAAAACTTTTCCGCAACACCAGGAACCAGCAATTGCGCATGAAAAAATTCCAAAGAAATATGTAATCCAATAATAATATTTTTTCTTGAAAAACATATTTCCCAAAATTCCAATTATACAAATTCCAAGGGAAGCTGAAAAAACAAGAATTCTAAGTTTTATGTTTGAAAGAACGTGGATAATGGGAACAGATTTCCGCAAAATTTCAGTTTCCCAAATTGGAAGAACCGCAAAAACAATGGTAAGCATTCCAGTCAAAAAAACAATCATAAGATAGCGGACAGGAACATCAGCCATAAAGCACATAAAAAGAAAAATAGGAAGAAAAACACTCGCAGTTCCCAAGTCAGGCTGAAGAAGAATAAGTCCCATTGGAACCATCATTATGCAAATTGCAAGCACAAAACGTTTCATTGGTTTTTCAGCAGAGGATTTTTCAAGAAAACGCGCCAAACAAAGTATAAATGCTATTTTCATAAGCTCAGAAGGCTGAATTCCCAAATCCCCGATTCCAAGCCAGCTTCTAGCTCCATTTACATATCTTCCAAAAAATCTTGTGTATACAAGAATTGCCGCCATAAAAATAAAAAAGTAATGGGAATATCGCTCCAGTTTTCTGTAATCCATCAGAGCCATTATAATCATTACTGAAAATCCGATGCAAAACCAAACAATCTGCTTTATGTACTCATTGGAAACAAGAACACCTTCAGAATTTATTCCAGAAGAATAAATAAATGCAATGCCAATGGTTATTAAAAGCAAAACGCACAAAAGAAGAATATAGTCAATTGAACTAAAAAATCTGATTTTCATTCGCGTCTTCCTCCTGCTGCTCTTTGCCTGTTCAGTAAATAGCGGAATTTCAAAGCATCCACAGATTCTTCAAAAGTCTGATTATTGAAAATTCCCTGGATAATTATATTTGTGGCATAAGGAGCCCACCATTCCCAAGTATTTACGGCTTCAACTAGAACCGCGACAACAACTTGCTCTTCAGGCGGAGCATCAAAAGGCGCATAAGCAACCATCCAAGAATGCCAGTGATTTTTTCCAACGCCATTAACTTCCGCAGTTCCAGTTTTTCCCGCAATCTGTACAGAAGTATTGTGCATCGGATAAACAGCAGTTCCGTCTGTAATTGTGTAACGCAAATTTCTTTGAACATCTTTCCAGACTTCAGGAGCTACAGTTGACTCATGCATTACTTCAGGCTTTATTTCTTTAACTGAATCATTTGCGGAATCCCGAATTTCTTTAAGCAAATGCGGCCTGTAAATTTTTCCGCTGTTGCAAACCATAGCCATCATATTCGCAACATGAAGAGGCGTTGCAAGAGTATATCCCTGTCCGATTGACATATTCATTGTGTCGCCGCCAAGCCATTTTTCATGGTAACGGCGTTCCTTCCATTGCGGCGTAGGAACAAAGCCATTGCTTTGAGCAGGCAAATCAATTCCAAGATTCTGGCCAAATCCAAATTCTTTGGAATAACTTGCGATTCGCTCCACCCCAAGATGATCTGTTCCTATGACCCAAAAATAAACATCGCAACTCTGGGCAAGCGCATTTTTTAAATCAAGCCAGCCATGTCCTGGAAGCCCGATATGGCAACGGAAAACTCTGTCTCCGTAAGTAATTCTGCCGGGACATTCTATTTTTTTTTCCGCAGGGAAAACTTTTTCTGAAAGAACTGCAGTGCTCATAATGATTTTAAAAGTTGAAGCCGGAGGATATTCAGCATTTACAACTCTGTTCAGCATTGGCTTATTTTTGTCCGCGGCAAGTTTTGCATATTGAGCAGAAGCGTCATCTTTTGAAAATATATTGGCATCAAAATATGGATATGAAACCATGGCAAGAATTTCCCCGGAAGCAGGCTTTAGAACAACCGCAGCCCCTACCCGTTCTCCAAGTGCTTTTTCTGCCAAAGTTTGAATTTCACTATCGATTGTAAGAACAAGATTTTTTCCACTCACAGGCGGAACAACAACAGGATCCTCATTCAAGATTCGTCCGTGAACATCAACTGTGCGGCTTATGCTTCCTTCTTTTCCCTGAAGCAAGCTGTCATACTGCCTTTCGATTCCAGTTTTTCCAACGATTGAATTTGAAGTATAGCCTTTGTTATACATCAGCTTAAGTTCTTCATTTGTAATATCGCCTACGTATCCTAAAACATGGCTCAGAGAACCAGTTTCGGCATAATAGCGGACAGGCTTGTTTCTCCAGGAAACTCCAGGCAAGTCAGTCAGATTTTCTGCAATATTCGAAATAATTTCAAAAGGAACGTTTGTTTTTACTTCAATTGGCGAAAAACTTTTTCTGAGCCGCGACGGAATTTTTGTGTCAATATTCATTTTTGAAATTCCAAGGAATTTGGCGAGTTTCGTTGCAACAGTATCAAAATATCCCTGCGGAATTTCTCCAGGAATCAAATCAACAGCGAAAGAATCTGTATTGATAACCATCGGCAACTTTGCCTTTCTATCAAAAATTTCTCCACGTTGAGCCGCAATTTTTGTTATAGTTCTTGAAATTCGAACAGAGCGGTTTTGATACTGCGCTCCTTCCAAAATCTGAAGGCTGAAAAGTTTCAGCGCATAAACAGCAAAAAAAACAGAAATAATTCCAAGCAAAAATGAAGCTTTATAATTTTTTTTTAGCGAGCCGCTTTTGTTTTTTGAATCTTCAAAAGCTGAATCAAAACGATTTTTTCCGCTCATTGAAAAATATTCTCCGGTTTTAAAATAACGTTATTTCTAAAAAGCCGCAAAAATTTAAAAACAAACGGACTCAAAAATCCGTTCATCAAAATTTCAAATAAAAAGCTGAAAGAAAAAATTTTATACGAAGCGACAATAAGAGGAAAAAACATGGAAATTAGATAAACGAAAAGGACTTTTAATATTGTAGCGCAAATTCCAAGAAAAAGCGGAACAAAAAATCCTTCTGTATTCAATGACTTGTTGAAAATTCCGCCCAAATAGCCAAGCACAGATCTAAGAAGACAGTTTAATCCAATCGGACAAGCGCTCAAAAAATCCAAAAACAAGCCTGAAACAAAACCTGTAGTTTCCCCGATTATTTTTCCATTATTTATAGAAAAAAACAAAACGCAAATCAAAGACAAGTCTGGCAAAGCCGGAAGAAAAACAATATTCGAAAGAACTGCGGCTTCAAAAACAGAAACAAAAAGCAGAATGACAGAACTTGAAAAAAAAGCTCGTAACATTTTTTCTCCAAACAACAAAGCTAGTTTTTTGCAAGCGGCGGCTTGTCATTTAAATTTTTCTGGTCAACAACAAGCACATTTTCCAAGCGCAAAAAATCTATTACAGGCTCAAGCTCAATGCTAAGCGATGAATCGTAATCAAGAATTTTGATTTTCGAAATGCGGCCAATCGGAACATCTTTGACATAGTTTCCATTTTCACCGCTGGTAACAACAATATCGCCATGATTCAAACTGTCAAAAACTCTTTTCCGTATATACTGAAGATTTAAAGGACTTCCATAAGAACCGTTTCCCGAAACGATTCCAATATCACGGGTATTTTGAATCCGCGCGGAAATATTGCATTTTGTGTCATAAACTGGCATTACAAGACTTGTATCAAGTCCGGCTGTAACAACTTTGCCTACAATGCCGACATTTCCACTTTGAATCGCAATAACAGGAAAGCCTTTTTTTATTCCGCTTCTAGCGCCTTTGTTTATTGTAATTCCCGAATAAAGATTGTCTGGATCCCGACCGATTATCTGGGCAGGAATATTTTTATATTCAATTTCAGAGGCAAACTGAAGCTGTTCACGCAGGCGTTCGTTCTCCTTTCGGATTTCAACATTGTTGCGCTGCATGAATTCATAGTCTTTCAGTTTTTCCGAAAGTTCCTTGTATTCTTTTTGAAGAACTGCAATGTCTCTTATTGACGTAACAATTCCAGTTACAGCACTTATTGCGGAACTACTTCCTTTTTGAATCAAAGAAATTACCGAAAAACCAACTTTATTAAAATTAACAACAAATCCGCCTCCAGAAAAACCTAAAAGCACTCCGCTGAAAACAACAAGAAATGCCAAAAGAATTTCCGCAGTTTTTATGCGGATAGAAGCTTTAAATTTTCCCGCCATGAGCAAACAACCCGATGTTTTTAGTCATTCAGATTTTCATAAATTGAACGACGAGTAGACATATCCTTGAACAATTCAAATGCTTCGCCTGCGCCTTTTGCAACACATTCAAGAGGCTTTTCTACAAGGAATACAGGAACGCCAGTTTCTTTCTTTATCAAATCTTTAAGGCCTTTTAGCATTGAACCGCCGCCAGACATAACAATTCCGCGCTCAACAATATCAGCCGCAAGCTCAGGAGGAGTTCGTCCCAAAGTTTTCTTTATTTCTTCAATAATTTTTGAAACAGGCTCTTTCAAAGCTTCGCGCACTTCTACAGAATCAACTTCAAGACGGCGTGGAAGACCAGTAATCGCGTCTCCTCCGCGGATTTCCATTTTCCGAATTTTGTCATCATCGACATTTTTTTCAGCAATTGCATTTCCAATTTCAATTTTAAGACGTTCCGCAGTCTGCTGTCCAATTATCAAGTTGTGAACAGAACGAATGTGCTTTATAATAGCCTCGTCAAAAGCATTTCCGCCGATTCTAATTGAGCTTGTAACAACCATTCCGCCCAAGGAAATAACTGAAACTTCTGTAGTTCCGCCGCCAATATCGCAAACCATGTGTCCGGCCGGCTCGTAAATAGGAATTTCAGCTCCAATAGCAGCGGCAAGGCTTTCCTCAATCAGTTTTACTTCTTTTGCACCGGCTTTCAAAGCGGCAGCCATTACAGCGTCCTGCTGAACCTGAGTAATACAAGAAGGAATTCCAATTTTCATTCTTATGGACTTAAAAAGATTATGACGCGGAATTACTTTTGAAATAAAATATTTCAGCATTTTTTCAGTTGAATCACTGTCTGAAATAACACCATCCGCCAAAGGTCTTATAGCGACGATATTTCCCGGTGTCTTCCAAAGCATTCTCTTTGCCTCAACACCAACGGCCTCAATTCTACCAGTTCCCTTTTCAACCGCCACAACTGAAGGCTCGTCAATAACAATTCCTTGTCCGCGGACATAAATCAATGTATTGCAAGTCCCCAAATCAATTCCTATATCAGTTGTAAAATTATCAAGAAAGCTCATTTTTCCTCCTCCAAGCTTTTCTGTAAAATTCAAATTTTTATAGCTCTGACATTTTTTTCAGCGCGCCTTTATGGTTGAACTGAATTTTCAAGCATTTCCGCCATTCAGACCGAGCTTTTATATTGTCGCCTTTTTTTTCATATAATACACCAAGTCCGTAATGCGCGTCAGCAGAATTTTGATTTTTTTCAAGAATTGAATTAAATTCTTTTTCCGCATCCGAAAAATTTCCTTCACTTGTATAGATCTGCCCAAGAAGAATATGGCTGTCGTCCAAAAGATCTTCATTCTGGCTTATTTTCATAACGCGGACAAGATACTGCTTTGCAACAGATTCCTGCCCATTATTGCAATACTGCTTTGCAATATTGAACAAAAGCGTATCAGTTTCACGCACAAGAAGCGCTTCTGTAAACGCCGCAATGCTTTCGTCAGTTTCGCCAAGAGAGGCATAGCTCAATCCAAGCAAAAGCGGAATATCAGCCGATTTATATCCATTTGAAACCGCAAGCGAAAGATATTTTACAACCAAATCAGCGTAATAATGATAAGCTGAAACTTTGTTTTTATAAAAATAAGCGCGGCCAAGCATATACTGAATCTGAGGAAGCGTGTCTTTTTTGCATCCATGCATCGCTTTTCTAAGGCTGAAAATCGATTTGTCCAAAAGTTCCTGAGACTTTATATTGTCAGTCTCTGATTCCGCCAACATAAATGAGCTATAGCCTAAAAAAGCAAGAGCGGCATTATGATAAGGATTTTCATCAAGAATTCTTGAAGCGGAATTATAAACAGATTTATAGCCATCTTCCGTGTGAAGCGACCAGTTTTTATACATTGAATCAACTGAATCAAGCTTAAAAAATTTGTTCCCGATAAATTTTATAAAAATAAAAGAAAATAAAGTTACAAAAACAATTGCAAAAGACGCGATTATAAACTTAATAACAAAGGTTTTCCTTTTATGGTAGAACAAGTCCAAACCGTATCTAGCTTTCATTTTCCCCACCCGAAAAATGCAATAAACAAAATCAAGTCTGCTTTCAGAAAATCTGATGCAAACGAAAATAAAAAGGATATGATAAGCCGGGTTCTGGAACGTTTTATTAAAAACGTGTTGACCATCTATCTGCAATGCCAGTTGCCTAGCACTTCCAGCAATCTACCCGCAGCATAAGGCCGGAAAACCAAACTGCTATATGATTTTGCTCCAAATGAGGTTTACTTATGCCGTTTCTGTTGCCAAAAACGCGGTAGGCTCTTACCCTGCCTTTTCACCCTTACCCATTACAGGCGGTAATTTTCTGTAGCACTTTCTGTCGGAAAAGAAACTTTACTGAAAACCAGCAGTTTTTCTTTTCCGCCCGGTTATTGCCCGGCATTTTTTCCGGAGGAGCCCGGACTTTACCTCACTAAAAAGAAATCATCATCTCTTTTAGCACGGTCAACATATCCTTATTTTTTTAATTCTCATAATCAAGGGATTTGATAGAAGAATCTGAATCTTCTGAATCATCGCCCTCAATATCAATAAAATCCTCATCCTCAAGAAGATCTTCATCCATATCATCAGCAGAACTGTCGTCATGAATCGAAACATAGTTTTCATCCAAGTCAGCGGCTTCTTCATAGAAAAGAATTCTGCTGCAATAAGGACAAAAAAGTATTTTTTCTCCATGGTGAACTTCATTTGCAAACTGCGCCGGTAAAATCATGTGGCAACCATCGCAAACCTTTCCCTTTACAGCGACAATTCCTTTGCGATTTCTTTTGATGATTCTCTGAAACTTCATGATTGTTTCTGAATCAATACCTTCTGATATTTCCGCTTCTTGTGCTTTTAACGCCTCAAGTTTTTCATTGCAAGCGGCAATTTCCTTGTCAAGATTTTCGCGAGCTTCATTCACATCTTTTTCTGTTGAAGCAATCAAATCTTCTTCACTTTTAAGCAAATCGTTAAGCTCAGCCATGCTTTTTTCTTCGCGCTGAAGTTCTTTACGTTTTGAATCTTCCAAAGCCTGCGCTTCTGAAATCTGTTTCTCAAGAATCTCATATTCGCGGTGCGTTGAAATAGCATCCATTCCTCTTTCGCCTTCTTCGCGTTTTCTCTGGGCTTCATCGAGCTCAACTTTTAAGCGGGCGACAATATCTTTTTTTTCTTCGTAAAGCTTATTTTTTTCGATATATTCTCTCTTAAAACGGTCAAGGCTTTCCGTGCTGCCATCAAGAGTTTTCGGCAATTCCTCAACTTTCGCTTCAATTTCATATTTTTCAGCAAGCACGTCCTGCAAGCTTTTTAATCTTTCTAATTCTTCTGTCATTTGCATAGATGGCAACCTCTTGTAAATTCTATATATAGGTGCAATATTTTACACAATTTCGGCTTTTATGTCTACACGATTTCTATCAGGAATCAATGTAGTCTCTAAGACCGTTTGAACGGCGCGGATGTCTAAGCCTTCTTAAAGCCTTTGCTTCAATCTGGCGGATTCTTTCCCTTGTTACATTGAAATAAAGTCCAACTTCTTCAAGAGTAAGAGAATATCCGTCATCAAGTCCGAAACGCATCTTCAAAACTTCCTGCTCGCGCTGCGGCAATGTGCTTAGAACAGAACGAAGCTGCTCCTGAAGCAATGTGTACGCAGTCTGATTAGCTGGATTTTCAATTTCCTTGTCTTCAATAAAATCTCCCAAAGACGAATCTTCTTCCTCGCCGATCGGAGTTTCAAGGGAAATCGGCTCTCTGGCAACATTTTTCACCTGCTTTACGCGCGCAAGAGGCCAAGAAAGCTGCGCTGCAATCTCTTCATCAGTCGGCTCTCTTCCATATTTTTGCATAAGCTGGCGGCTTTCACGGACAACTTTGTTTATCTGCTCAATCATGTGAACCGGAACACGAATAGTTCTTGCCTGGTCAGAAATTGACCTTGTAATCGCCTGGCGAATCCACCAAGTCGCATAAGTTGAAAATTTATATCCTTTGCGGTATTCAAATTTTTCAACAGCCTTTATAAGACCGATGTTTCCTTCCTGAATCAGGTCAAAAAGCTGAAGTCCGCGGTTTGTGTATTTTTTTGCAATTGAAACAACAAGACGAAGGTTTGCATTTATAAGCCGGTTTTTCGCCTGTTCAAGCTGCAATCTTCCGCGCTCTATTTCCTTCTTCATTTCAAGAATTTCATCAACGGAATTTTCAAAATCGTACTCAAGTTCGCGGAGTTTTCTGTCAATTTTCTGAATTTCAGTATAGTCAGAACGAATCTCGTCAGCAGACATCGCAAGCTCTTTTTCAAGTTTTGCGGATTCAGTTCTAATTGCAAGACGGCGGCCAATTGAACGAAGACCAACAGCATCCGTAATACGCAGTTTTTTCATGCGGCGCTCTTGAATCAAATGGTACTCGTCAATTTTTTTTGAAGCCGTGATAAACTTCGCGCTGAAAGTTTCAATTTCTTCAGTCTGAAGTTCTGCATTCAAAAGCGATTCTTTTATAAAATCCCTTACACGCTTCAAATTTTCATCAGAAAAAATATTTATTGTAGGATCTTCGGAATGAAGCTGTTTTTTCAACACCATGTATTCAGCCATTTGCTCGCGGATCGGCTTTACATATTCAACATAGCAACTTCTTAAGCGGCGGCGCTCAGCCATAAGCTCATTTATTTCTTTTCTGGCTTTTCCTGGTTCATGCGGATCTATTTTTTTATAAATTGTGTGGCAAATCTGGTAAAATTCAGGAATAATCATGCCGGAATTTCTTATGACATTTTTTATTATGTTCTGCCCGTCTTCCATCTGCTTTGAAAGAATAACTTCCTGCTCTGCCGTAAGAAGATTTTCCTTTCCAATTTCGCGCAGATAAAGCCGAATCGGATCATCAACTCCAGATTCCTTGTCATTTGAAACAAGGCGGTGCTTTTCATCAAATTTAGAATCGTCTTCAGAATCAGAAAGTGCCCCTTCATCGTCCTCTTCCTCATTTTCTTCATCATCCAGAAGACTATCCTCTTCCATAACCTGAATATTGTTTTTTGTAAGAAGCTGAAGAACTTCTTCCATTTTTGGAGAATTCACAAATTCTGGCGTTAAAATCTCAGTAATTTCGTCCCATGAAATAATCTGCTTGCTGCACGCATAATCCAAAAGTTTTTTTACATTCGGATCAAGAACTTCCTCCGACTCCTGCTCAGAATCAGAAACGTCTTCCTCATCTTCTGAATTTTCTTCATGAACAGATTCATTTTCTTCAGGTTCTTCTGATTCATCAAATTCAGTCAAATCCACGTTTTTTTTGTTTTTTTCTGATTTTGATTCAAGCGATGTTTTTTCTTTTTTAATTGTTTCAGATTTTTTTTCATGTGACTTTCTAGCCATTGATTAATCCTTCAAATTTTCAATTTGGAAATCAAGTTCCATTTTCTGTTTTGTAAGTTCCACTAAAAGCGCCTTGTCTTCCGGTAAAATGCTCCTCGACAAAGAGGAAATTTTCTCCATAATAGACATTTTTTTTCGCTTGTAAGCATTTCTTTTCAAGTAACTTATACAGCTTTCGGCAGATTCTTGAATTCGCCCAGTATTTTTGCTTACAGTTTCAATTATAAGCTTTCTGAAATTTTCCTGATCTATCCGGTTAAGTATATTGCTTACTGAAAAAGAGCCGTTTTTCTGGCACTCTTGCATAACAGCAAATAGTTGCTTGGAATAACTGTCCGACAAATCATCAACGGAAACACATTCGCACATTTTTTGGAAAAGACTGACATCTTCAGTTACGGCTGTCATAACAGCTTGCAGTTCAGCGGTTACTTTTATTTTTTCAGAATCCGCCGGATTTTTCTGCTCCGTACTTGCATTTCTAAAACGGTATGAAACTTTGTCCCGGTTGAAATAATCCCTTCGAGCAGCCTCCTTTTCTATACCGTATGTCTGGCACAACTGATCCAAACAGGCATCTTTCTGAACATCCGACTGCAAAGAATCTATGTACTCAAAAAAATCTAACGAAGCCTTAGACTTGCCCATAGGGGTATCTTTAGGATAGAGTTCTTGCAGTTTAGATAACAGATAATCAGAATCAAATATAGCATTATTGACTTCATTCGTCAAGTATTCAGCCCCGAAATTCAGCATAATTTCAGCAGGATCTTTTCCGCCTGAAAGCCTTATTACTTTTACAGCCACGTCTTGCTTTCTGCACATAAGAATCGCGCGCTTAGTTGCTTTTTGCCCTGCTCCGTCAGAATCAAAAGAAAGATAAATTTCTTCAACAAAATGCTTTACAAGTGAAATTTGCTCATCAGTAAGAGACGTTCCCAAAGGAGCGACCGCCCAGGTAATTCCGCACTGATGGTAAGCAATGCAGTCCATGTAGCCTTCGCAAAATATGACTTTGTGCTTTTCACGGATTGAAGACTTTGCAAAATTAAAAGCGTAAAGAGTGCTTCCCTTTTTATATTGAATCAAATCGCCGGAATTAAGATATTTTGGAGACTTCTGGGCATCGCCGCGCAAAAAACGTCCGCCCATAGCTACAACATCTCCATCTTTGTCAAAAATCGGAAACATCAGCCTGTCAGAAAAAAAAGCACAGTCCGGATAATTTTTACTAAAAAGCCCTGAATTATTCAAAAAATCCTCGGAATAATTTTTTTTCAAAAGGAACTGCTTTAGCCATTTTCGGTCTGAAGGACTATAGCCAATTTTGAATTTTTCGAGAATTTCCTGCGAAAGTCCGCGCTTTAAAATGTAGCCAAGGGCAAATTTTCCAGCTGGAGTTTCCATAAGCATATAGTGAAACATTCCAGCAACTCTTGTATACAAATTCTTATATTCATCCTTGATTTTTGAAGCCGAAGAATCAACACTTTTTGCAGAACCGTTTGAATATGAAAGCTGAACCCCTGCTTTTTTTGCAAGAAATTCCACAGACTCAACAAAAGAAAGCTTTTCCATCTCCCTTACAAAATCAAAGACATTTCCAGAAACGCCGCAGCCAAAGCAATGATAAAATTTTTTATCTTGGGAAACACTGAACGAAGGCGTTTTTTCATTATGGAAAGGACAGCAACCCCACCAGTTCGAGCCGCGCTGTTCAAGAGGAACGTACTCGGATACAAGACTGACAATATCAGTTTTTTCCGCAACTTCGTCAATTGATTCCTTAGCTATCAGACCAGGCATTTTATTTTAAAAACCTTTTGAATAGTAGTTTGTATTTTCAGCAGCTTTGTGCTGATCAAAATTCTTTGAGAATGTATGGCGTCCAGTCGCAGGATCTGTGAGAACAAAAAAATAATAGTCAGTTTTGGCAGGATTCAATGCGGCTGACAAAGCGACAAGCCCCGGATTTGAAATAGGTCCTGCTGGAAGTCCAGCCCATTTATAAGTATTGTAAGGACTGTCAATTTTTAAATCATCGTAAGTTATACGGTCAGGATGCGGCTTTCCTTGAATTTCAGTCAAAATATATTCAATTGTTGCGCAAGAATAAAGCCCGATTCCATGCTTAAGCCTGTTTGTAAAAACGCTGGAAATAAGAGGAGCCTCAGACTTAACACGGTACTCGCGCTCAACAACCGAAGCCAAAGTAACAAACTCATGCAGTTCAGAAGGAGACAAATCTTTCACTCCTGAAATTTCAGCGGATTTAGAAAAAAAGTTGTCAGCCATAATTTCAACAACGTCTTTCGCTTCCATTTGGGCTATAAAAAAATAAGTGTCGGGAAAAAGGTAGCCTTCAAAATTCTTGGCTGGAATTTTATATTTTTCCAAAAGCTCTGAATCTTTGCAGAAAAACAAGAAATCTTCAGCGGAACAAATATTTTTATCCTCAAGAATTCTTGCAATTTTTGACATTGTAAGACCTTCTGGAACAACAACAGAAATATATTCGCTTGCGCCGGACTGCAAAATCTGGTAAATTTCCTTCATTCCCATAGAAGTGCTTAAAGTATACGAGCCGCTTTTTAAACTGAATGGCTTCGTCCTGTCAAAAACGTTGAATCTTGCGGCATAATAAAAAGCATCAGCTGATTTCACAAGTCCTTTTTCTTTTAAAAGAAGTGAAATTTTTCTTACCGAAGCTCCTGAAGGCACACTGATTTTTTCAAAACGGCTATTTTCTGCGGAATCAACAGGCTTGGCAATGTAAGCCCACATTCCAAAAGCCGCCACAAAAAGAATTGAAAGCGCCGCCAGAATCCAGGTAAAAAAAACAACAATCTTGTATAAAATCCGTTTCAAAGCTGAATTTCCTGACCTTCTTTTGAAATATAAAGATTCAAATTTCCGTTTGACTTATATTTTTTGTAGTTGTTTCCAGCGTCAAGAATTGAATCAAGCTTTTTATCATCGTAATTAGGCTCATGGTGAAAAAAATAAAGATTCTTGATATTCCAGTTAGAAGCAAAATCAATTGCGGAACTGAAGGAATTATGTCCCCAGTTCACTTTTTTTGCGGCTTCTGGATTTGTATACTGACTGTCAAAAACCAAAACATCAGCATTTTCAAAAAACTTATTTCTAGCGCATCCTTTGTCAAAATCCGAAGTTTGAAGCTCCACGTCTGTGCTGTAAATAAAACGCTTTCCGTCCTCTTCAAATGAATAAGAATAAGAATCTCCAGGATGAAACATTCTGTGGCATTCTATTTTCAAACCGCCGATTTCAATTGGATTGCCTTCTTGCATAAGATGAAATGAAAGCTGATTTTTTACAGATTCAAAGCAAGCGTTTATTGGAAAATACGGAAGGCTGCTCTGACGCTCAAGATATTCCTCGGCATCCGCAAAAGGCGTATAAATGTCGATTTTTGAATTAGGCGAAAAGGACTGTCCGAAGAATGGAAAGCCCTGAATATGATCCCAATGAAAATGTGAAAGAAAAATATTATAATGTCCGTTTTCCGGCTGACGGCCAGCAACAGAAAATTCCCTTAAGCCAGTTCCACAGTCAAGCAAAAAAAGCTCGTCGGACTTTGACCTAAGCTCTATGCAAGGAGTGTTTCCGCCTATAGTTCCATAAATCCATTCAGGCAGAGATGAAAGGAATTTCATTTTTGACTCGGAACTTTCCAAATCCTTCGGAGAAATGCGGGAAACAACGGCCGCAATTTTTGCCTGTACCTGAGCATTCTTTAGCGGTGTAGGCAAAGATCCCCGAACTCCCCAGAAATGAATCAGCACTTTCATCCTCCATAAAATTCCGTAGAATTTTCGAGATTGCATTATACAGAAATTGAAACAAACTGTAAACAGATTATTCCTTGCTTTTGTTTTCAAATTTCGTGTAGCTTGAAAGAAATATGACGTCAACATCGCCAATCGGACCGTTGCGCTGTTTTGCCACAATCAGTTTTCGTTCCTGAACCGGATTGTAGCCTTCGTTGGTTTCCTTGTTGTCGCTCCGCTTTCCGTGTATAAACATAACCATGTCAGCATCCTGCTCAATCGAACCTGAACCTCTAAGCTGAGCAAGGTTCGGCTCTTCTCCTTCCGCGGCTCTGGCAACCTGACACAAAACAACAATCGGAATTTCAAGCTCACGAGCAAGGCTTTTAAGGGACTTTGAAATTGCTGACTGCTGCTCAAAAAGCTGGGCGTCTGGATTTTCACTAGTAATAAGTCCGATATAGTCAATAAAAATAATCTGGACTTTCTGGTTGACTTTCATTCGCCTTGCCATTGCCCGCAAATCAAGGAGCTTCATGTTTGGCGTGTCAACAATATAAAGAGGTGCATTGAAACATTCTCCTGCCGCATCCTGAAGCTTTTTAAAATCTTCTATTTTAAGCATTCCGTTTCTAAGCTTTGTTCCGGGAATTCTCGCAATCTGAGAAAGAAGACGCTGCGCAATCTGATCCGCAGACATTTCCAAGCTGAAAAATCCACACGGAATTCCGCGGTCAATTGCAATGTTTTGCATCATGCTCAATGCAAGGGCTGTTTTTCCCATTGAAGGGCGCGCACCGATTATAATCATTTCGCTGTTCTGAAAACCGCTTGTCATGCTGTCAAGATCGTTAAGTCCTGAAGGAATGCCAGAAAACGCGTTTTTATTTTTGTATCTCGTATCGATTATCTGAATAACTTTCGGCACAACATCTTTCATTGCAAGAACTTGCGCAGACTGATTTATATCCGTGAGCTTGAAAATTTTCTGTTCCGCATCTTCAAGAATAGAACGGCTTTCCTTTGTTTCGTCAAAACTGGACGCTTTTATTTCCGAGGAAATTTTTATAAGATTACGCCGGGTTGACTGGTCAAGAACAATTTTCGCATAATAATCAACATTCGCACTTGTGGGAACAATGTCTGTCAGAGAGGAAATGTAAGCTACTCCACCGGCAGCCTCAAGTTTTCCGTTTTTTGTAAGGTCATCAACAAGAGTAAGCAAGTCTCCTTTTATTCCAGATGAAAAAAGATGCATCAAGGATTCATAAATAAGCTGATTTTGCTGGCTATAAAAATTTTCACTTCGCAAATATGTCACAACATCGCTTACAGAGCTCCAGTCCAGCAAAAGAGCTCCAAGAACAGCCTGTTCTGCCTCAACATTATGAGGAGGTATCTTATCTTTTAGATCCATATTTCCTCTTTGCAATAACACGGACAAGGCACTATCACGACAAAAATCTTGCCTCGCCTATTTTTACGGTTTTGCTAAACTCTAAATAAAAAAAAACCGCAAGAAAAATCTCACGGTTTTATTTTTTTCAAAGCATTTTTAGATATTACTCAGATTTTGCTTCTTCAGCTGGAGCTTCATCTTTCTTTGCAGGAACTTCTTCTTTCTTAGCAGTTGCATCATCCTGAGATTTTACAGTAACTTTTACTTCAGCCACTGTATTTTCATAGAGATGAACTTTTACAGAATAAGAGCCTGTGTTTTTAATCGTGTGCCCAGGAATTTCAACTTTCTTGCGCTCAATCTCGAATCCGCTCTTCTTGTAAAAGTCAGAGACTGTCTGATTTGTAACAGCTCCGTACAATTTACCATTGTTTCCAGCAGGCATAGAAATAACAACTTCAAGAGCCTCAAGTTTTTCCTTCAAGCTCATGCTGTCCTTACGCTTCTGCTCCTTGCGGGCTTCAATTTCAGCCTTTTTTGTAGCGAAATAAGCTTCTGTTTCTGGTGTGCATGGAACTGCAAGCATACGAGGGAAAAGATAGTTGCGGAAATATCCATTAGCAACATTCTTTACATCACCCATTTCTCCAAGGTGTTTTACATCTTCATTAAGAATTACTTTCATTTTTTCAAGCTCCTATAAAATTTTGGTTTTACGCAGCTCCACCAGGAGTTGGCTTCACTGCTAAAAATTAGTCTGCAACAAAAGGAAGAAGACAAATTGCTCGCGCACGCTTAATTGCTGCCGCAACTTCTTTCTGATGTCTTGAGCAAGTTCCAGTTATGCGGCGTGGAAGAATCTTGCCACGTTCTGTTGTAAAGCGGCGAAGTCCGTCTGCATCTTTGTAATCAATTTTTCCCTTGTTTGCGCAAAATCGGCATACTTTCTTGTGTGAGAAAAATTTTCCTTTTCCACGAGCCCCACGAACTTCATCTTCACGTCCTGAATCCTGAAGCTGCTCCTGTGTTACATTTGTATTTTCGTTTACTTCTTTTTCGTCTGCCATAATATAGCTCCTGTTTTTAAGAGTTTTTTAACTGCGGAAACCGAATTAAAACGGAATATCTTCAGGGAAGCCAGCGTTATCTCCGCCAAAAGCTTCTGAAGAAGGCTCATATCCGCCGCCGGAAGACTGATTTTGAGAATAAGAAGCGCGCTGCTGATAACCCCCAAATGAATCAGAGTTGCCGTTATTCTGACTGCTAGAAGACCTTGAGCCCAAAAGCTCAATTGAGTCAGCAAGAATATTTACCCTGCTGAATTTCTGTCCGTCTTTTTCCCATCTGTCCTGGCGCAAAGAACCTTGAACCGCAATTTGTGTTCCTTTTGTAAGATAAGGCTTGATACCTTCCGCACCTTTTCCGAAATATGAAACATCGAAAAAGTTAGCTTCGCTAATCCACTGGTCTCCGTCTTTCTTGCTGCGGTTTACAGCAATAGAAATTGAAGCGACAGCAGTTCCGCTGTTAAGATACCTTAATTCTGCGTCTCTTGTAAGTCTTCCTACAATAACAACGCTGTTTATATCAGAATTCGCCATAATCTACTCCGGAATTTTTTGTCTTATACGTTCTTTGATTCGATTAAAACAAAAAGATATTTCAAAAGATTGTTGTTGAATTTGAATTTACCGTCAAGCTCAATGATTTTAGCAGGATTCAATTTCAGTGTAAAAAGAACAAAGTGTCCGCGTTTCTGCTTTTTTACTTCGTATGTAAGATCACGGTCGCCGAAAACTTCCTCTTTTTCGATTTCTGCGCCGAAACTTGCAAGGTCAGCTCTAAGAGTTTCAAGACCGACCTTAGATTTTTCTTCCTCTAAAGGAAAGATTGTCATAAGTTCATACTTTCTCATCGTATGTTTCTCCTTATGGTCAGAATGGGAGCCGCATACGCAACTCCAAGGGGTAATCAATATTAGCAGTTTTTATATGGATTAGTCAACGGAACTTCAAAAAAGTTCAGTATTTTTAGAAAAATTTACTTTTGCACTAGAGTTTTTATAAATATTCAAGTATACTTTTCCCCATTGCATTTTGAAAAACGCCAAAACTTTTATTTTTTAGAGTCCGTGGCGCTTCAAAAGTTTTTTTACATTAGGAGAAAAAAAATGAACAAAGCCGAACTTATTGAAAAAATGGCAAAATCAACAGGCTTGCCAAAAAAAGACGCAGAAAGCGCGCTCAAATCATTTCTTGAGATTGTCTCAAAGGAACTTGAAAAAGGACACGATGTGCAACTCATCGGATTCGGAACATTTACAGTTGGAAAAAGAGCAGCAAGAGAAGGACGCAATCCTGCAACTGGAGAAACAATTAAAATCGCAGCTTCAAAAACACCAAAATTCAAGCCAGGAAAAGCTCTCAAAGACCGCTTGAACAAAAAATAAAAAGTAAATTTCAAAAGTTTTTGCAATTCATGGAAAAAAATTCCAATGTCTTGCAAAAACACCCTTTCCTTTCAATTAATGATAATCAAAAAAATACTTTACTTAAACTGGTAATTTAACCATCATTCAATTTTGCAACTGCGGATTACTTCTTTTCACTTAAACTGCAAGTATAAAATTGCCCTATGGACAAATCTAGGGATTTATGCAAAATTTTGGGTGCAAACATCCGCTGTTACAGAATAAAATTAAAAATGACACAGGAGGAGCTGGCTGAAAAAGCAGGAATAACATCAGTAGGAATTTCAAAAATTGAAACAGGAAAAACTTGGCCTAAAAAAGAAACTATAGAAAAATTCCTGGAAATTTTAGAAGTAAAGCCGTTTCAGTTATTCACGGAAACAAAAGAAGATTTTTTAAAATACAAAAACATCGTCACAGAAACAATATCCGAGCTAGTTGACAAAACTTTTTCCGAGCAGAAAAACACTTCCAAAAGAAATAGAAAAAATTTCAAGCTAAAGCATTAATTTTTTTTTGAGTTTTTCATATTTTTCTATTGACAAAAAAATTAAGAATTGCTAATATAGCGACACTTGAAACGGGCTCTTAGCTCAGCTGGTACGAGCGTCTGGTTTACACCCAGAATGTCGGGGGTTCGATCCCCTCAGAGCCCACTTCGTTTCGGGACGTAGCGCAGCTGGTAGCGCATCTGGTTTGGGACCAGAGGGTCGCAGGTTCAAATCCTGTCATCCCGATTAATTATTTATCTTATAAAGGATTAAATAATAATTTAATCTACTGTCTCAAATAAAATCGTGTAATGGATAGTATTTTCTCTACACGATTTTATTTTGTTTTAAACATATTACAATATCTTATTTTTTGTCAATACCTTAATTTAAATTCTTGATACTATTTTTATATGTCTTTTAAAGAAAATCTTAAAAATGAACTTGTTTATAATGACATAAAAGTCAAAGAACTTGCAAATAGAGTAAAAATTCCATACACAACAATGTTGTCATATTTAGATAGCAGAGCGATTATTCCAAATGCTGAAATAGCTGTAAAGATTGCAAAAGCATTAAATGTTTCTGTTGAATATCTAGTAACAGGCGAAGTAGATATTTCAAAATCAAGTTTTAAAGAAAAATACCCAATCCTTTATCCAACAATTCAAGAATTATTATCTCTGCCAAAACCGATATTAGTTGGAATACAGAAATTCATACATATTCTATACTTGAATCCAAAATCTTTATAGAAGGAGTTAACTTATGGATTTTGAGATTTCACAGAGAAAGACTGATGGAAAATGGATTTTTTATTACTTCGAAGGTAATAGTAAAAAAATTAGAATCTGCCGTGGCTGCAAAACAAAAGAAGAAGCCGAAGCTTATGTTGCCGCTTTTGGAAAAAAGAAGACTAATGTCTACCTAGTTAAAGAAATTGCAAAGGATATGTTTTGTCTGAATGGAGAACATATTTTAAGATTGCAGGGATTCGGCAGAAAACTAGATGAAAAAACAATCCTCCAAAAAAGATATGTAACAAGTCTTATATGCAAAGATTTTGGAGAAAAGGACATAAGAAAAATTCTTATCAGGGATATTGAAAATTTTTTGATAAATGACAAAAAACATTCAGGTTCATGGAAAAATTTTTACCTTGAAACATTTGCCAGCATATATGAAGAAACAAAATGGAAGTGTCCGGTCCATGTGCCAAAGCCAAGATTCCAAAGATTTTTGCGTAACAGCAAGAAAGCAGATATTTTAAGTACAGAAGAGCTTGCTGCTATATTGCGTCCGGAATGTTGGAAAGCATACTCTGAATACATACTTTTTTCGTGCATCGCAGCTTGCGGTCTCAGAATAGGAGAAGCCAGAGCTTTACAGTTAAAACAGTTTTTATTTGATGAGAAAATTCTTATCATAAACGGCTTCTGTAAATATGATGGAACAAAAACAAATTATAATAAAAAAGGCTCTGCCGATGATGATAAAATCAGAGTAGTTCCTATTCCTGATTCAACAATAAATCTTATAAAAAAGTATATTATTTCAAAAGAAATAACAGATGGAAATGCATTCCTGTTTACAGATAAATATGGTCGTCCATTAGCTCAAAGGCATTTAGAAGATTCCTTTGAAACAGCATTGAAAAAAGCAGGAATTTTGACTAATGACAGAAAAATCGTACCTCATTCACTCAGATTTACTTATGTAACCAGAATGCGCCGAGGACTTTCAATAGAAGAAGTACAGAGAATAGTAGGTCATTCATCAATAGAAATGACTCAGTATTACACTAGAAGCTCCATTCCAGAACTTATAGCAGCAGTTCAAGGTTCATTTGAACAGGCAAACAATCTATTCATAGACTCTAAATAAAATTATATTCTCCGGTTTTGAACAATCGAAATCGGAGAATATAAAAATAGGTAATTTCACCAGTAAATATTCTGAAAATCACCTGTAAGAAATTTCCATGCTGTTGTAGCGGCTATGAGACTGCTGATGTTTCATTTCTTTAAGCTGTTGCTCCTTATAGGCTTTAAGGACTGTATCACGCGGAATTTCTATGAAGGATTTTTCCTTGTCCATGAGAGTTACGGTGTTTCCCTCTTTTGACGCGGATATTACTTTCAGCTCGGAAAAATGAACGTTTTCCTTTCCGTGTCCAAAAATCTTGTCTGACTTAATATCAATGTCTTTTAAAGTATCACCGATTTTAAGGTTGTAGTCCTTGTCCGTCCTTAAAAGCTGCGGGTCGCTGTCGATTTTCTGTCCGTCGGTGGAAAGAGTGTCATAGAACGGACGCGCAATCCGGTTTTCAGGCTGGTACTGCTTTATGTACTCTTCATTCAATGGAACTTCTTTTATAGCCTCGTGGTAAGTGCGAACTATAAGCTGGTTCAGGCTCTCGCCTTCCCTTGCGATTTTCTTCAGCAGCTTCTTTGTCTTGTCCTGCTCTGATGGAGACATTTTCTGAATGATTCCTTTCGCAACTTTCAAGGCATCGCACGGAGAATTCGCCTCCTTGCGGCAGAAAACTGATAAATTATGCCTGAAATTATAGGCTGTGTTTGAGCGTTCCTTGAAAAAATCCTCGTACTGAGTCTTGAGCATTTTCTTGTAGGCAGGTGTGTTCTCATCGAATTTATTCTCGAAACGTTCCGGCGATGTTATTTCCTTGAAACTCTCTTCCGTAAGGAAAATAATGCTGTCGCCGTTGTGCAATGTGTAACTCTTGTCGCTCTCATTGAACTTTGTGACAACGCAGTCCTTGTAAGTCCGCAATCCGTTCTGCGTCATAAGAGAAAATTCCGGGATAACAGTCCCCTTCACTCCTTTCTCAGGATTGTCAAACACAATTCCGTTTCCTTTCATCTGGAATGACTTTTCTTCCTGCTGCTCCTTGTACAGACCTGCCGGATTCAAAAGAGTATTGAAAGTTTCACGCGGCAGGGAAAGTTTTTCATTCTCGTTCTCAACCAAGTACGTTCCGCTTTCATTGTCATAGCTTTTGACAACGAAATTCTCGCAAGTTTTAAGATGACCGTCAGAAGTCATCGAGGCAAAAGGAGGAAGAATTGTCTTTCCATATATGACTTTTCCTGCGGTGTAATCCTGATAGGAAACATCTTCTTTTTGAGTTTCCATGTTTTTTTCTTCTTCTGAATTTTCTACAGACTCCGGTTTAATTTCTGGCTCATCATCGACGATTCTTGCATTGTCAATCTCTTTTTTCATTATTTCAAATTCTTCCGGATATTTTACATTCGGAGAAGGCTGAAAATTTTCTTTCGCTTCATTTTCAGCAAAGTCGATTTTTTCAGACGGTTCTGATATTCCTGTCAATTTCTCAATTCTGTTCAGAAGTTCGAACGCCTCCTTGTAGTTTTCAGAATTTATATCAAGGGAGCTGAGTTTTTGAGCCGCCGACTCGAAACGTTCTTTCACGGCGTTGTCAAAACTGCTTTCATTCTGCTGATTTTTCTCATCTGCTTTATCATTGACAACGGAATTTTCCTTGTGTATATTTAATTCAGAAGCGACTGCTCCCACCTGGTCGTATATTTCAAGAAAGCCAGGCGTGTATCCATAGCGAGCGATCACCGTACCTATGGAATCAGTCGCCTCACGAATGGCTCTGTTGCTTATTGCATCATGGAGTCGCACATGGCTTCCCCCATTCTGCAGGATGAGCGAGGCTACTCGGCTGATTTCAGAATCTGCATAGATTATCTGGTCAGCCGTTTTTATTTGCTTTACAAAATCCTTTATATTTTTATTGTGAGTGCTGATAGAAATATTTTCCCCATCCTTAAATATAATGACGGACTCAACGGCTCTTTTGTGGTTTGAATCTTCATGAATAAACGATTTTCCATAAACATTAACAGGTTTGAATTCACCTGATTTTTCATCAAGAGTTTCTTTTTCAAGAATAAGTGCAGGATTTGAAAGAGTTTCATACATCGCGGCAAGAAGATTGTTTCTGTCATTTCTGCGGAGTTTATCAAACTGATTCTCACCAAGCTTTACTGTCCCAACAGGAGTTTTGACAGTTCCATCAGGAAACATTTTATTCCAGTTTTCACGGTTTAGTTCCAGTTCTTTTAAAGGCGAAACATTTTTCTCCAATGACAATGCAAGTGCTTTTTGAAGCTGAACCACTTCATTTTCATTTGCGACTTCTTTTTCAAATTTCTCATAGTAAAAAGTCAAGTCCTCGTCATTCGGCTTCTGGTATTCCCTTTCATTTTCTGCAACGATATTATGCTGATTGACAAAATCTGAATAAGTCTTTACATTATTTAAATCCAATTTTGCAAGGGGCAAGAGGAATGAATCCTCTCTTTCCTTTCCAAGATTGGATATTTTTTTATCATTGACAATTTCTGATTCTGGAATTATATTATCTTTGTCCGATTGAAGTACGGCTAAGGGGAATTGTACCCCGGCTGCTTTACTCCATTCGGATATTTTTTTGTCATCTACATACCTGCACAGTCCGTTTTCAGTCCATTTCTGAATCAAATCCGTTCCATTTTTTGCAACTAAAGTTCTGTCATGGATACTGCGGATTTCATTAACTTCCAAAAGCCGATTTTTCCGTTCATAACTAGAATCAAGGTTCATCGAGAAAGCGATTGGTTTTCCGTTTGACGCAAAAGTATCTGTCAGACAAAGAAAACTTTCTTTCTTGTTTTCTGTTGTTTTCTTATCACTGTCAAAAATAATAACTGGAGAAGCAATATTTATTATTGAATCTTTTATTTCTTCATCAGAAAGAGAATGCTCATTCTTAGCTTTATTGATTATGCTTGTCTTTATGACAATTTCATTTTCACTTATCCCTGCATACTTCAAAATTTCTGGATTTTTTGAAAATATAAATTCATCATTCTTAGGTCTTATTCCTTTCTCCAGATAATCATCAATCGCCTTGAATGTTTCCTTGTTGTCATTCAAGAAAGCAAGCCTCATGATTTCCTCGTTATCAAGAATTTCATTTTCCGCAACGATATTTTCTTCCTCATCGAACCAGTGGGGATTGCCGTTCTCGTCAAGATAGTCAGGCCTTGAATTCTGCTCAGCCTCATAGTCCGCTTCCATTGCCGCCTCAGACATTCCGCCGTTTTCATGGACTGATTCTATTCCGCTGTCAATGATTTCATCTTCAGAAACTGAAATATTTTCAGGTGTGATTTCTGAATCAATGCCTTTTGCCTTTTTTATTGCTGCAATCAGCTCCGCAATTTTCTGCTTTTTCTCGTTTTCTTCATTCATGTTTTTTTCTCCTGGTAAAATTTTATCTTTCAAATGCGACTTCTTTTTTCCGCATTGTTTTCTGTTCCGGCTCGCTGAAAAGCGCGGGATTTATTCTTGTCTGCCAGGTCGCCTCTATGTCGGGATTTCTCATCTTCGCTCCGTGGACATCAAAATACTGTCTTCCGGGAAGAATGTTGAATTTTTCAGTAACAGTTGATTCCGGCAAGGCTGCGTCTATGAATGCGCTGTGCTCCACAAGATTTTTCAGTTTGTCCTCGAACAGAAGTTCGTCAACAGCGGACATTGTTTCAGAGAAGTTCTTTGTAATGACTGGAAAAGCCTTTACAGAATTCGCCTCAAGACCTGAGAACTGAAGCTCGTTCCTGATTTTCTGCGGCTCGTTGTCAAAAAATGACTTGTCGTACAGCTTGATTCCTGAGACATGGTTCAATGAATCCGCAAAGACGACGGGAATAAAATTGTCATTCCAGTTGTTCTTGTCGTTTATTTTCTTTGCGACATTCTCAAGCTGCCATGTGTAGTCAACGGAATCTTCCAAGAATGCGAAATTCTTGTTGAGCAGCTTATCCTCAGAATTTCCATAGGCATTTGAATTCAGCTTCATCTTCCATCCGTTTTGCGGCGTGTAGAGATTGAACGTGTCATGGTCGAGGATTATGTGTCCTGCAAAACGGCACAATCCGTTTCCATTTGTGAGGGCTCTCTTCAAGGATTCTGTCAATTCCGCATCAAAAGAGCTTTCAGCCGTGTTTCCGCTCGGATGGTTGTGAACAGCCGCAACCATGCAGTCAAGTTCCTCCGCGCGTGTTATAACCTGCTTTATTGTCTGCAAGTCAGGAGTGGAAACTGCGCAGCGATTTGGAGAATACGACTTTACCGCAAGCTGATCTTTTATCTCGCCGTTCTCACGTCCAATCAGAACATAGCGGAATGTCTCGAACTGCTTGTTTCTGTAGATTTCCATTGCCGCCTGAAGCTGATTCCAGCCTGTTTCTGAAATTCTGCCGGAATCGTCAAGTTCAACGCTTTTTCCCTGAACATCAAAAACGCCATGTTCGGCAAAATCCTTGAAAGACTTGTACATTCCTGATTCTTTTCCGTTCAGGACCGGAAATATAATCTCATCGCGCTTCAGCTCTGATTCAGTAAGCTGGCGTTCTGTTATCGAGAAGTCATCATAAGGCTCGGATTTTCTGTATTCATTTTCCGGCGAATGAACGGACAGAATGTCGGAATCATTAAATCCGAAGAAAAGACTTCCTGAATCCGCATAAAGCGAATCCATATCCTGTTCAGGCTGTTTTGCAAGCTCTGTTTTTTCAGCGGCTTTTTCCAAGTCTGTTTGCACTGGCTTTTCAACAGCTGTTTTTTCTGAGACACTTTCATTTTGAACAGATACAGTCTTGTCATGTTCTGAAATAAGCTCAAGAAGTCTTTCTTCCGGATTCATAAAATTGAAGCGGAAGCCGTTTTTATTTTCTGCTCCAACATCTTTTGGAATTTTTGCTGTATTGTAAAACTCCAATGCGTCTTTCGGATTGTCAAATGATTTCTCCTGGTACTTCCAGCCTTTTCCTTTTTCGCCACGCTCGTCCGCCCAGTGTCCGCCGTAATAGACAATGATTTTTTCAATATCGTTTTTATTTTTAATGGAAGAGTTTTCTTTAGTGGTTTCATTTTTTACGGTGTTTTCTTCCAGAGATTCAATATCGCCGTTCAGCCATTTCTCGTATTTTTCATACCCGGCATTTTTGTAAAGACTGAATTCGCTCTCCGTGATTTCACCGGCTTTGAGTTTTGCAGAAAGCATAGCCTCGTGCCGCATTGTCTTAATCTCATATTCAACTTCTTTCATCGGGCGTAGATTGTTCAGAATGTCGGCTTCAAGAATTTCACGCTGCTTTTCAACAGGATACTCGATGAGCTTCTGCTCCATCCGCTCTATCTCAAGTTTTTTGAGAATCTGCGGCAAAGTTTTTTCAATGTTGTTGATTTTTTCCTCGCAGGCGTGCTTCTGACTGTTCAAATTGTGGATGTATTCAGCCTCTTTCTCTGAGTCCGTGATTTTAAGTGAAGAAAGTTTTTCATTGACTTTTTCAAGTCCTGTTTCAGCCTTTGAAAACTTCTTGTTACTGTCCTTAAGCTCTGACTTTATCCATTCAGGAACTTCAAGACCGCTTTCTTTGTAGGATTCAATCTGCTTCTTCTGATAGTCAACAGTTTCCTTCGCATCTGAAAAATCAAGCTCAAATTGCTTGCGCTTTTCGATAATCTCATCAAACGACTTTATTTTGAGGTTCAGTCTTGAAAGCTCTGCGCGCGCTTCCTTTGTTTCTTCCTGAAGGATGAGCTTAGCTTTTTTATTAGGGTCTTTTATCAGGTCAAGCTTCAAGTCCTCCGGATTTATGTCCTCGACATTGAGAGAATCGCCCTTGTAGTTCCAAAGCTCGTTTATTCGGCTTCTTTTCTCGTCGTGTTTCTGGTAAAGAACAGAGTCGATAGAATCGTTCATTACAGGATAGACAATGTGGACATTTCCCTGAAGATTACCCTGCCTCCAGATTCTTCCTTCCGCCTGGATTGTCTCGCTCGGATTCCAGCCCAAAGAACAGTTGTACATGACAAAGCTGTTTCCGTTCAGGTCGATTCCTTCCGCAGTGTTCCGTCCGCCGATAATGATTTTGCAAGGATTCTTCTCGTCATTGAAGCATGAAGTGATTTTTTCTTTCTTTTCAGGAGTATTGTTCACCTCGCCGTTTATGATTTCTACGGCATTCTTTGGAATTCCGTGTGCGACAAGATAGTCCTTTATTATTCCGTGGCTTTCCTTTCCAAGAGGTACATACATAAACTGCCCTTTTTCAGGGTTGCCCTTGTACATATCGATTATCGCGTCGCATACAAATTTCAGCTTCGGAGAAGTCTCTACAAGCTTTGAAAGCGGAGGAAGCTCAATGCCGGGATACATATCTGGATTTGCAAGAGCCGGAGCAACACACGAAAGTCGCATATTGTTCATTGCCACAATCACAGCCGCGCTGTCTCCTTTCTTTACATCTGCCATGCGCTCCTCGTCAATCTCGCGCATTTCCTTCTGCAAGTCCGACATATCAAGCGGCTTGACATGGGTAAACTTGTTCGGGCGGATAATTCCAGCCTCCTCTCCGTCAACCTTGTCAATAAATTCCGTAAGGATATTCTGCAATGCGGAAAGCTCCTTCCAACTTTTCATAACCTGCTTTGTATCGATATTTCCTGTCGAGGTTACGCCAAGCTCCTGCTTTGTCTGTGCAAATTCATCGAAGAATGCTCGCAACGAAGTGATTCCAGCCTGCTTCAGACGCTCGCGTCCGATATAAGAAAGCATTGAGTAGACTTCCGTCGGGCTGTTTGTGAACGGAGTCGCAGTAAGCATGAAAACATTTCTGTCGTCATTTCGCCGCTGTGTGAGCTGAGTCATTCCATACATTTTTAGAGCGCGTGCGGACGGTTTTCCGCTTGGAATTCCTGCATACTCGTTTGACTCGCCTTTTTTCTTCGGACGTGGAACTACCCAGAGATTCTTAAAGTTGTGGGCTTCATCTACTGTAAGGTTGTCAAATCCGCAGTCCTCATAGAAGAAATAGCTCTCGTCCTTAACATGGCTTGCAGAACCGATTATCCCCTTGATTTTGTCGGAGCTTTCCGCATTATTCCTTGCACTTCCATCCATATCCGCGCTCAGAAGGCTTGCAAAATCCTCGTAAAGTTCATTTTCACAAGATTCGTCTGTAAAGGTGATATTTTTCAGGGCTTCGTAAGTGCAAAGCGAAATAGAATTCTCTGGAATATTCAATCTGTGGAGATTTTCAGAATCAATATATTTTTCAACGGAATCTTTTCCAAAATTATAGAGGTCGTTCACTTTTATATTCGGGAAAAGCTGTCTTATATCCGTGTACCATTTTGAATAAACTTGGTTCGGAACAATGATAAGCGGACGCTTGCTTCTTCCTGTCTGAATCTGGTTCACTGTCGCGACAATTCCTGCGGCAGTTTTTCCTACTCCGACATCATAAGCTAAAAGTCCGTTTCCCTTGTTGCACAAAAACGAAATTCCTTTTATCTGCTGGTCGTACAGCTTGAATTTCGAGTCGCCCTTGTATGCGCTCATTCCGTCAACAAAAAGAGGCAGTTTTGAATAGTCAGGAGCTACATAAGAGTTGAACCGGCGGTTGTATTCAGCAGAAAGTCTTTTCGTGTCTGATTCAGAAAGTCCTTCGTGAAGATAGCGGTCAAACAGGCGGTTTGCAGTGTCGCTGCGTGCCTGGCGTTTAAGGTCGGCTTCCTTTCTGCGCTCCGCTTTTTCCGCAGCCTTCTCATCCTCGCTCATGTCATAAGTGCGCCAGCCTCTGACAGCTTCGGCTTTTACAGGCTTTCCGTCGATATAATTCACGATGTCATAGAAAGTGAGTTCCTCGCCAAGCTCCTCTCGTGAGATGTTCGCTGTCGCAAAGTCGACGTCGCCGCGCCATTTCCGGTCTGCAAGTTTCGCATTCTGCGCCCAGAGAATAAAGGATTCCTGAAGATTAAGATTTACCTTGTTTCCTTCCGCGTCGATATGCTCAACCGTAAAAGTTTCTGCAAGCGCGGTTTTCACGCCGAAATGAATCTTCTCAATTTCAAGCGGAGATTTCATTGCAGATTCCAGCAGTTTTATGTTGTCCGCAAAAATCCTGTTTCCATCAGATTTCACATAAAGCTCTCTTTGCTCCTGTATCTTTGCATAAATATCGCCGCTTGTGAAAAGTTCCTTGTGAGTCCATTCGCCGAAGTTCTTTTCAACATACTTTCCGCTTTCAGAAAGATACTGTATGTCATCACCGGAAAGTTTTGAGAGGTCGATATTACCCTGCCAGTCCGTCGCCTTCCAGATTGGAAATTCGCGCTCGTCAAAATCACGTCCGTAAAGATGGGAGAATTCCTCCGCGGTCATGACATCGCCCTTTGACTTTGAGATGTTCCATTTCTCTTTTCTGGCTTTTGGAGAAGCATTATTTTTTTCAGGCTCAGTTTTTTCGTTTTCTTCAAGCGGAGCTTGTTCTGAGGAAACACTGTTGACAAGAGCGGTTCTTGTGAGTATATTTGACTTATCCGATTGGAGAACCTCAATAGGGAAGTATACCCTTGCGACTGTACTCCAGTCGGTTATTTTTTTGTCGTCCACATATCTGCAAAGTCCGTTATTTGCCCATTTCTGAATCAAATCAACGCCATTTTTAGCGACGACTGTCCTGTCATGAATAGAACGGATATTCTGAACTTCTATCTGCTTTCGATGTCCATTTTCCTGCTTTTGAACTGAATCATTAACATTTACCGCAAGTGCAACAGGATTTTCATCTTTAAATACATCTGTAAGAACAAGTTTTGATTCTACCTTGTTTTCTGTCGCATTTTTATCTGAATCAAAGACAAGTACCGGAGTTGCAAGCCTTGTCAGGGCATTTAGGATTTCTTTTTCTGAAAGTCCGTGTGTTTCAACTGCCTTTTTTATTACTGAAACAGTAACTGTAACGTCCGTGTATTCGCTTCCTGTTTCCTGCAGGACACGAGGCGTTTTTCCTATGACAAAGCGGTCATTTTCAGGGCGGATTCCTTTCTCAAAATACTCAGAAAGCTCCTTGCTTAGATTTTTTATTTCAGAAAGTCTTTCTTCTGTAACAGGCGACACATCATATCTTGTGTCCTCTGGCTCGACTGGTCCCCAGTATTTTCTGTTGTATTCATCAAGCAGCTTTTCAAAAGATTTTTCATCTTCTTGCTTCTGTTCATCAACTTCAAGCGGGTTTTGTTCCGAGAAAATACTGTTGACAAGAGCGGTGCTTGTGAGTATATTTGAGTTATCCGAATGGAGAAGCTCAACAGGGAATTGTACCCTTGCGAGACTGCTCCATTCGGATATTTTTTTGTCATTCACATATCTGCAAAGTCCGTTATTTGCCCATTTCTGAATCAAATCAGTTCCGTTTTTTGCAACGACATTCCTGTCATGAACCGAACGGATATCCTGAACTTCAACCGAGATGTTTGAATCTTTGAGTTTTACATCTGAATTAACATTTACCGCAAGCGCAACAGGATTTTCATCCTTAAACACATCTGTAAGAATAAGTTTTGAATTTACCTTGTTTTCTGTCGCATTCTTATCTGAATCAAAGACAAGTACCGGGTTATACATTTTTGCAAGCGAACTGAATATTTCATCTTGTGACAGTCCGTGAGTTTCTAATGCTTTTTTTATTACAGATACCGGAACGGTAACTTCTGTAACATCACTGCCAGTTTTTTGCAGAACAAGAGGAGTTTTTCCGATTACGAAACGGTCGTTTTCCGGGCGGATTCCTTTCTCGAAATAATTATTGAGAGATTTTTTAAATTTGGTAATATTTTCAGCAAATTCATCAGTAAAAATTTCTGGGCTTGAAATGATTTCTGTGTTTTCTTCGTCAGAACTGTATTCCGGCAATGGGTCTTTTAATTTTTCAGTCTGATTGGCCTTTTTTATTTCATCAACAAAACTGTCAATCTTGTTCAGTTCATCCTGAACGGAAAGCCCTTCGTGGACTGCGACATATTCCTCTTCCTTTCCGAACCGGTTTGTGCGTGTTTTTATTTCGCCCAAGATTTTTTCAGGGTGATTCTTGAACCATTCGCCGTCTGACAGAAGCTCGCTGGAGATATTTTTTCTGTCGTCAAGGCTTTCTTTTTTCCGCATGATAAGAATGTCAGTTCCGACTTCCGTTGTGGAAAATGTTCCTTCCGGCAGCCTGTACGCGTCTAAAATTTCACCTTTTGAAGCGATGATTGACTTCTGCTTGTCGCTGGCCGTGTTCAAAAATCCGCTTGGAACGACAAACGCAAGAACCGAGTTCTCATCTTTGAGTGCTTCCAGTCCTCTTGCGATAAAATATTCCTCGTAGCGGTCAAATTCTCTCCCCTCGCCTAATCCCTTGTACTTGTCGTTGTATTTTCCATAAGGCGGATTTCCGATTACAACATCATGCTTGGGTTGCTCGTATCCGATTTTAAGGAAACGCTCGCCGTCATCAAGGAACTGCTTCTGGAAAGCACCCTGAATCACATCCGCTTCCGGGTGAAGAATTTTATTGATTCTGGCGGAAGTTTCGTTAAGCTCGTGCATTGTGAATTTATTATCCGGACGGTTATTCGCAAACTTGCCGACACCTGCGGACGGTTCAAGGACTGTCTTTGCGTCCGGAGCATAAGCATCCACAAGTTCCCAGACTTTCTCAATAAGATTGTCCGGCGTGTAAAAAGCGTTCAGCACTTCAGAATTTGTGCGATTATTCTCATTTAGTCCGCCGCCGCCCTCATACTGCGCGAGAATCTTCTTGTCCGCTTCCGTGATTTCTGAATCAGGCTTTTTGAGGATTTCACGGCACTGCTCGCGGATTTTTCTTAAATCAGATTTTGTTCTTGGAGCGGCGATGTCTTGGGATTGAAGATTGCTTCTTACGTTTTCTCTTTCTTTTTTATCAATATTGATAATATGAACTTTGCCGTCTTTTACATCTTGCATTGTCATACCGCTGGCAGAATTTTTCCAATATTCCTCAAGAGAATAATCTTTTTTATTTTGCGTTTTACTGTTTTCAAGCAGCTCAATAAATTCCTGTTTTTTTTCTTCGATATATGAAGCGTCTTCAATTTCCAGACCGGCATCTTTCGCTGCGCTGTAAAGATTTTGAAATGCAGAAAGAACATTAAATGAGTGCTGATTGTCTTCACGAAGCTCTTTTACAAAACCTTCACCAAAAATATTCAAAGTGTCTTTTCCGTCTGCACGGACAAGAACCGTTAGTCCTTCCGCTTTCGGATCATCAAAAACAATGTCATCTTTGATGTTGATTCCGATTCCACACGAAACGCCATTGTTCTCAAGCTCCTGATATTTTTTGATTGCTTCTTTTGCACTCAAGTTTGTAATAGGCTCGAAATCTTCAAACTGGGAAAACTCAGCTGTTGATTTTATGAAGTAACTTGTTTCAGAATTTTCAGAGAGCACTTGATTTAACTCTTGGTTCTCGATTTTCGCAAAATTAGACTGCTTTTCCCGGTCGATTTCTTCCTTAGTAATTTCTGCATCTTCTTTCTGCTGAACAGAGGAAATGTTACTTGCTGGCAAATCCGTTTCAAAATCTTCTTCATACTCTGATGATTCATTTTTGAAAACCGCGTTTACATAGTCGCCGCCGCGGATTCCGTCCTCGCAGACCAGATTGAAAAATTCATCGGCAAGGCTTTTCGCTTTTTCAGAAGTCTCGTCGTTTGCCCAGGCAGCGATTGTATGTTCCACTGGAATCACAATGCTGTCGTTTTCCCTTGCGCTGAAAATTTCAGTTCCGTCCTTGTTCTTGAGAGCAACTGAGTGAAGACTGTTTTCATATTTTGATTCAAGCGTGAAATCTGAATTCTTTATTTTAGAGACAATCTCATCAAGCCTTTTTGTTGTCTCAAAATCCTTGTCTGCATTTTCAGCCGCGCGCTTGTCATTTTCCTGGGAATACTGCATTTTCTGCTCTTCATTCCATTTATGGAATTCATCAGGATTCATCATCTGACCGTTTTCGGCTTCAATCAGATTTTCATACTCGTCTGATTTTTCCTTCTGGATAAACTTTTCAACAGTCATTCCGGCTGGAACATGGAAGTCAACTTCCATTCCGCGGATGTTTTTCAGCTCGTCAATATTGAGATAGCCCCACTCCGCGTTTTCCCAGTCATCGTTAAGACACTGGAAGCCGAATGCGTCTCCGTCCTTTCCGATTTCCGTAATGAATGACTGAGTTCCGCTCGGATGAAAATAGCGGAGAACAATTCTGTGCTCTTCAAGACCGTCCGTCGCATTGATTTTTGGAGCGTTCTCAACAGCAACCGCAATTTCCTTAATCTTGTTTACAAAAAATTCACGCTCCTCGCCCTGCGCGAATTTCAGAGTTGAGACATACTGAACCGTCGGAAGCACGGACTTTGCAATGGCAAGTTCCTTAGGAGAAACTGTCAGATTGTTATCAACTGATTTTTCTGAATCGTGTAGAATTTCTTTTTCAGCCTGCGGCTCATCTGCCAGCGATTCTTTTTCCGCAGCTTCGTGCAGGGAATCCAGTATTTCAGAAGTGAGTTCTATTGTTTCAGCAGGAATCTTGATTTCAGACTGTTTTTCAAGATACGCCCTTTCTTCCGCTTCGGTGAGAGTGTTTTCTTTTTCCCATTCAGTCTCGTCATCAAGCTCTGCTTGTTCCTGTCGCATTTCAAGTTCTGCTATATTTTCCTCAGTTTGATTTTCAAGGGCAGCCTCAAGACGTGAGATTTTTTCCTGGTCGCGCTTTCTTTCCTCTTTCAACTCGGCAATAAGATTTTCAAGATATGCGATTCTCTCATCATTCGGAGAATTTACTTCTGCCGGATTTTTTTCCAGTGCCGCTTCCGCAAGCCGCTCAATCTGGTTCTGCGGTTGGGATTGGTTACTTTCAGGATAAAATTTTTCAGCAAATCCTTTTACAAAGTCAGAATTTCTATCTTTCGCTTCCTTAGTGCGCGGATACCATACTCCGCCATATCTTGTTGTAAAGCCGTATCCGTTCTGCTTCAGGAAATCTCTCTGTTCCTGTGCCGGAGCTTCTGAAAAACGGAGGTTCTTGTTTCCGAAATCAGCATTGTCAAAAATTTCAAAATGTATATCTGCCATGTTTTTTCCTCTTAAAATATTTTTTGCAAAAATGCTTTTTATCTCTCGACGTCTGAACGCCGCCTGTAAGGTCTGTTTATGTTCGCCTCGGCGACTTTCAGCTCCTCGATTTTCTTCGCGTTCTCAAGATTGTAGTTTTTCGCGACCGCAATCCGCTGAAATTCAGTTCCGCTTTCAAGCGCGCGTGCGATTTTCCGTCCGGCTTCGTAGGGCTTGTACTCGCCGCTCTCGACTTTCTTCACAAGCTCCATGCACTGCCGGTAGCATGAATTCCTGTTCGCTTCCCTGTTGTCCTTTAGTCTGTTTCCGATAGAGTTCTGCAGGCAGTGCTTGAAGTGGCAGTCAACCGCGGCTGAAAAATCAATTCCGTCAATGCTGCTGTATTTCTTCACACGCTCGCGCGCCTTTGCAAAATTCTCATTGTGTCCGGGATTTTCAATACAGTTCGACCTGAACGATTTCAGGTTCTCTTTCTGATATGCGCTGTTCACTTCCTGCGTCCGCTCGTAGTATTTGAGCACGGCCTTGCGAGAACGCTCATCAAGAGCCTCGATGTTGTACAGATACTGGTTCTTCTGTTTTGAGCCGCCTTCCGAGATATAGAGATTTTGCTCGTTGAGATGTGTCGCACCGAAATATTTTGTCTGGCACAGAACAGGAGAGGCGTTCTTTTTCCAGTTGAGCGGTCCGGTCTCCTTTTGAATGCGGTTAAGCTCGTTTCCGTAAATCCAGACATTGGACTTGTAGCCTCTTGAAGCCGCAACCTGCTCCAATGCGATGAGATTCTCATCATTTATGATTTTCCCGGTGGAAAGCTCGCGCGGAACAGAATCCGGCTCTCTGCTGAAAAACGGCAGCGTTCCGTTTTTCGTGTTCTCTGCAAACGACTTATAAAGCTGGTCATAAAAGAACTGGTCTGCGCTCAGTCCGTTCGAGTCGAAATTCTTCCAGTCCGAAGCGAAATTTGTCATGGTTTTACCTCTCAATGTCCGTTTTCTTGTTTTTGGTTTGATTCTGAATCTGATTTCTCAGCTTCTCGTTTTCATCCGCAAGCTGATGGTTCACGTCTATTAGACGGTCAACGAGTTTCACGGCATTCTTGAAGCCCTCAAGCACGCCGTTTTTGCATTCATGTTCCTTGCCATTCACTTCAATTTTCACGCAGCCTTCAAGCAGATTCTGGCCAGGATTTTCTTTTGACTTTTGCAGATTTTGTGTTATATTATGCCCATAGGAAGAAAGCACAGCTCCCACCTGAGCGTACATCTCAAGAAACTCAGGCGTGTAGCCATATTGACCGATCACCGTAGATATGGATTTCTCTGCTTCTTCCTTTTTGTCATTCAAAGCGAAACCTGTAAGAACAAACTTTCCATTTTTGTCTTTATCAATAACTGCCTGAATTCCATTTTTTTCTATTTTCCAGTTTCCGCGCGGAGTTTGTAATGCAGTTCCTTTATCAAGGCTGTCCGCCACAAGAAAACACATTGCCGTGATTTCTCTCTGTGCTTCTTCCGGCTGCATCTGAACAGATTTGTTTAGGACACGTTCCTCATAGCGGCGGTTTATGATATGCGCAAGACCGGTTGACTTGTTTCCATGCCTAAGCTGAATTTCCCCGAGAGTCTTATTGCTCGCTGTATAAACAGTTCCCTCGTCAAGAACAGTGGCAAGACTTGAAAAAAGCTCAAGACTTTCTTTCGTTTCCAAATCTGAAAGAAACTCCTGTCCAGAATTATCATTTGATTTTTGTGAAGTTTGTGATATATTTGCATTCGGAGAAGCGACGTATTCGCCTTCTCTGATTGGGTTGACCACCGACTGCGGGAGTTTTTCTCCTGTATGCTGCTCAACCAAGAGCCTGACCTTTGCAGCTGCATATAAAAGCTGGTCAGGCTCTTTTATTTTGTTCACAATATTGTTTATATCCCTCCAGTCCGAAGCGAAATTTGTCATGGTTTTACCTCTCAATGTCCGTTTTCTTGTTTTTATTTTGGTTGTGAATTTGATTTCTCAGTTTTTCGTTTTCATCCGCAAGCTGATGGTTCACGTCCATAAGGCGGTCAACTAGCTTCACGGCATTCTTAAAGCCCTCAAGCACGCCGTTTTTGCATTCACGCTCCTTGCCGTTCACTTCGATTTTCACGCATCCCTCAAGCAGATTCTGACCATGATTTTCATTTGACTTTTGTGGAGTTTGTGGTGTACTATGCTCGTAGGAAGCAATGACAGCTCCCACCTGAGCGTACATATCGAGAAACTCAGGCGTGTAGCCATATTTTGCGATTCCCGCTTTTATGGATTCTGTCGCTTCCTCTTTGTTTTTCTTGTCATCAAATCCAGTAATGACAAATTTTCCTTCCCTATCTTTATTGATGATTGCCTTTATTCCGCCTTTTTCTATTTCCCAGTTTCCGCGTGGAGTTTGTGATGCGCTGCCCTTGTCAAGGCTGTCCGCCACAAGAAAACATATTGCCGTGATTTCTTTCTGCGCATCTTCCGGCTGCATCTGAACAGATTTGTTTAGGACACGTTCCTCATAGCGGCGGTTTATGATATGCGCAAGACCGGTTGACTTGTTTCCATGCCTAAGCTGAATTTCCCCAAGCGTCTTATTGCTCGCTGTGTAGACAGTTCCCTCGTCAAGAACAGCGGCAAGCCTTGAAAAAAGCTCAAGACTTTCTTTCGTTTCCAAATCTGAAAGCAGCTTCTCTTTGTTTTCATCTATGTATTTTTTTATTTCCTTTCTGAATACCCTTACGGAGTCCGTTTCCTCAAGATAATCGGATTTTTCATTCTTAAATGGATAAGGAATTCGGGAAAACGAACCGTGTCCATCTTCCTTTACAATTTGAACACTGAGGTCATAAGGATTCCATTCACCTTCTTTTTCCCAGTCCCGGAATTCAAATAAAAGTTTTTCGTCATTTTTCAACTCCCTGATGTCCAGCGCAATCTTCTTTCCAAAATCGCTGTCCGTTATAATCTGGTAGACAATACCGCTTATATTGCCGCTGTCGGAATATTCGAGAATTTCTGTTGCCTTGATTTTTAAGTCTTTTTCAGACACTGCATCCGCTCCTTGAAAAATAAAAAAAGTTATCCATCAGTTTCCACATGACGGAAGGCTCAAGAAAAAGCCTGTAGGATTGTGGGAACTGTGGGTAACTTCGCTTGTTTCTAATAGGTCATCGATTCGCTGCGGTCGATTTTCCGGTCGTCTTTTTTCTGCTGGAGAGCAAGCCCCTTTTCCTTTTCAACTGACTTAACAATCTCGTTCGCCTTGACATCAGCGTTGTAAAGAAGCTCATTTAGAGACGGTACGCCCTGTATTTTTTCTTCCGGTGTCTTTGCAAGCTCGTTCTTGCACACAGCAGAAATGTTCTGCTTGAACTGCTCCGCAACTTCCGGCGAAACCTCAACGCTCGCTCCGCTCTTGCAGGCGGCAATATACATCGGAAGATAGTTTTCTGCGGAGTCAATTTTCAGGGTCTCGTTTTGAAGCTTGTTCGGCTGGTGGATTTTCGCATTTTCAACAATGCGGTCTGGATGCTCGAGCTGTTCTGCAAAGAAATACTGAGAATGGCGGAATTCGCCTTCCTTGTCCTTGAAATTGTAGAAAAGCCCCTTCTCGCCGGACTTCACGCGTGTTCCGGCCTTGTCGATTGAGGTCTTTGTAGCGACAATGTTGCTCTCGTAGCCGGCTTTCTGTCTTGTGATCTGCGCCGGAACAAGGTCTTTTGCGTTTAGAATCCAACCGTTATTCGCGTTGTAAATCGGCTTGATTTCAATTTTTCCGTCCTTGTCTGGAAGAAGAAGAAGGGAATTGTCCTCTATTCCCTGAGAGATGAGCTTTGCGGTGTGTCTCGGAACAAGAGAACCGAACCAGTCGTTTTTTGAAGGATTTAAAGTGATGGCGTCTGACATTGTGCGCCTCCTTTTCACTATGGAATTCCAGCCGGACTGCGCGCTAGGAGTGCCGGGCACAGCTCAGGTGGCATGGAAAACCGAAATATTCTTATTCCTGACAGGAATATTGCAAAGAAAATAAAATATTTACTTTCTTACAACAATTTCTATATACTGCAATTTAATAAATATTTCAATATACTTTTTGTAATTTTAGAAACATTTTGATATAATTTTGCAATGAGATACAACATCACGGTCGATGTTCCTTATGGAAAGAAGCTGCCGTACACGCTTTATTCAAAGGGATTCCTTATAGACGTTCCCCATGTGGACGAGAATTCTGACTTTGTGCATTTCAAATACGTCGGAGGCAGCGTCATCGTGCTTTTTTATACGTTCGAGCGTTTCCGCCGGGCGTACATTGCTACCTGCTGGGAATCGGAAAAGGACGGAGAGGCGGTTTCTTTGCCAGGAATAGACGAAAAACTGTGCCTGATTTTTACAGCAAGGGGGCGGAAAGTTGACCATCTGAAAAGATGCGTATGGCTTCTGACGCAAGAAGATGAGTACAAGGTATTCAAGTTTCCTCTTCTCTTCTGGTACAGGCTGGCGTTTCTGATTCAGTTCTGCGGAGCGAAAAGGAGCGATGTGATGTACCTATATGAAAAATTCAAGAAACACGGAGGAAGAAAAAAATGAATGTGACAAAGGAAATCCTTGAGTGGCTCAAAGTGTCGTCAATAGCCATCAGAAAAGACGGTGCGGACATAATGAGCTTTCTTACAAGATTCACTTCTGAAATCTGGACTCTCACAATGCTACAGAAGCACGACTTCCTGCAAAACGAGAAAATTTCAGTCCAGATAAACTTCACGGACGGAGAGAGCGAAGAATTTATTGCGACGGTCATTGAATCCGGAGAGGACTTCTGCGACATAAGAATTTCAGACTCGGAAAAAAAAGAAAAGACAGCCGCGTTTATTTCAGCCCTTGAGAACCTTGAGGAGAAATACATAAAATACGGACGCAGAAAGGAAGAGCGCATTGAAATCGGAAAGAGAAATTCTGAAAAGTTCGGGCTTTCATCTCCTGAGCAGACAGTCTTTGTGAACGGAATAAAAATGCAGCAGCCGTGCGCTGTTGTTGACGCGAGCATCCACGGAATCTGTATAATCACGCCTTGCACCGACCAGAGAATGAAGGACTGCGACAGCTTCAATGTGATGCTGAATTTCGTCAACCCGGAGCAGACAATCGTTTTAAAATGCCATAAAGTCCACGCCCAGTTGAAGAAAACTGAAAGCAAAATCTACGCAAGAATCTCATGCCAGCTGCTTGAACCGATTCATTTTGTCTGGAAAGAACGTGTCATAAAACTGCTTGAATCCGAAAAGAACTTGTAAATCAAGCCGTTTTTGCAATATATTGTAGTTGAATCAATATTTAATTTTTTGCGGAAGGAAACAATATGCTGAAGGAAATCCCAGAACGAATCACTTATGCCCAGGAGAAGCTCATAAAGCTGATTGAGGAAAGAAAGCTCAGAAAATGGTGTCTTGAGAACGGACTGTCGCACTCGACAATCTACAAACTGGCGACAGGCGAAAAACTTCCGTCGTACCCGATTGTCTGCTCGATGTCGCACCTTGTTCCGCCGATTGAATGGCTCTTCTACACCGACGAGCAGATTCCCTACGAAACGCAGACAGTTCTTCCTCTTGAGCCGGGAAAAGAATGCAGATATGTCGCAGCCCACAAAAAGGACTACAGAGAAATGGCGAAAAAATACGGACTCACGGAAATCCAGGCGTACAACATAATAATCGGAAGAAAAAAGCCGAATCTTACGTTCATCAGACAGACTTGCGAAGAGGTGAATCCGATTGAATTCTTTATTCCGTCAGACGAGGCTGAAAAGAAAACTACAGTGCCGGAGCGCGGAGACATCGCAAGCATAAAAGGAAAAAATTTTCTTGTTCTCTCAGAAAAAGAAGCAAATGAGAAAAACGGAACTTTCATCGCCTGCCCAGTAGCGTCCGATGAAAACGGAATTCCGCTTGTATGCGACTGCAATGTGAGCGGAAATATCCAGGCGTGCGGAATCACTTCATTTCCGCTCAAAATAAATCCGTTAATTTTGGGGAAAGCAGCAACAGAAACTGTAGATGCAGTTACAAAGGAAGTCATAAAGCTGGTTTCAAAAAAATGAAAACTTTCAGTAGGAGATAAAAATGAAACAGTTCGAGTACATGACACCAGAAACAGTTGTAAAGACTTATGAAGATGCAAAAACTGGATACACAACAGCAAACGGCCGGCTTGAGCGTGTCGAAAAATTCACAGGCTCTTTCAATGCCTATCTTAACAAGCTAGGAAAAGAAGGCTGGGAGTTTCAGGCTGTAGGCGGAAACGGCTTCGGAGTTTTCGGAAAAAGGGAAATCCAGGAGCGGTCAAACACAAACAGCTGGCAGAATTCAACTTCAGTTTCAAGATAGACGGCTGTTGTAAAACCTGTGGCAAAGCAAACGAAAAAATTTATTTTTCCACAGGAATTTTCAACAGTTAAAAGACTATATTATTCACACAGAGACTTTATGACAGGGGGCTTATTTGCTTATCTTTTTTATAAGATTTATTGCTCTGTAATTTGTTTTTTGTCATTCTTGGCAAATGCCTTGTTTGTCTTTTTGAGATCACTTTTTATCTTTTTTATATCCTCGTAGGCTGGTAAATCTTCCGGCATCGTTCCGCCTATATCCGCAATCGCTTTGCGCACTCCTTTTCCTACATCTTGTGCAGCCTGCTCCAACTTCATCTGACCTGTAATCCCTTCTCGTTTGATTTTAGCCTCAGTCTGAGTAATACGGAAAATATTCGCACCCATTTCCTCTGCCCCCATATAATCAAAAAGAGGCTTCTTCTCAGGAACACCTTTAAGTCTTTTTATCTTTGCAAGAGACATATTGTACATACCGAGATAACCTTTATTTTGGAAAAAAGCATAATTCTGAACGCCCGCCATTTTTGCGGTTGAACTGAGAGTTTTCTCATGCTCGGTAATTTCAGTTCGCAAACTTACCCTCTCAATATCTTCCTGACTATTTATATAGCTTTGAATAGCAGTAGCAAATGCCGCAAAATAAGCCTGCAATTTTGCTACAGGCTTTTTCTTAACATCAGCGTTCATAGCAACAAGATAACAAGCAAACCTAGAAAGTTTGAAATCCTTAAAATGTTTTCCGTCTACCTCTCGCCACATCTCAAGCATATTTTCCGAAGTGTCGATATTGGTTGACATACAAACCTGCAGGGCTTTTTGGATAGGAGTCATAGTGGGTTTATATTCCGTATAACCAAGCATTTTCACAAGTTCGCTCGCCCACCAGTAGAGCATACCGTTCTGATGTGATGATGACTCGAAGAGAGTCTGCTCATTCTGAACAAAAGGTGTATTTTCCATATTTTGACCTCCAGCATACGAAATATCAAAAACTAAAGTAGCATACATCCGCAAAAATGAGAAGTAGGTAAAAAGTTCCCTAAAATTCGCAGTATTCGAAAGAAGTTCAGACAATTTTTTTCTTCTGTAAGATAGATTTCGTAATAATAAGGTCGAAATATTCCAACAATATTGTCATAAATTACGTAAGTTTTCTACTTATTCGCCCTTACACCGTCAGTAACTTTGTCGCCAAGCTCTGATGAGCCGGAGTTCTTAGCGTTCTGCTGCTGGTTTCTTTCCTCCTCGGCTGCAATCATCACTTTGAGAGCTGCATTGTCTCCAGCCATTTTGCCCTGTCTGTTTTTCTCGTCCATGAATTCCTTATGCGTCATATTGCGCTGGCTTCCGGTACGCTCATCAAATTTCGTGGCAGTCTTGAAATTAGAATTTGAAGATGTTCCAAGTATTTCTCCAGCATGGCCTGCCTGAGAGCCTTGACCTGAGATTCCGTGGGCATTAGCGCCGCCTCCTAAACCGCCGGACGCTCCGTGTCCGCCACCACCAAGTCCAGCCATCTGCTTAACCTTATCCCAGCCAGGAATGGAATCGTGTCCTTTCGAGAATTTCTCGAATCCAGATTTTACACGGTCTTTTAAATCTGAAGTCGCAACCGCTCCCATCGCCTTGAAAGCCGCCATGTTGCCCTGCTTCCTGTTTCCGCCAAGCCGTGCGACCTGCCTTGCGGCATTTTTCCTTGCCGAGTTGATTTTTCCGGCTTCTCCTGCAATGTTCGTGCCTGTGTTGACCGCGCCTCTCACCGCATTTGCACTGGCAGCCTTCATTCCGCCTGCCGTCGCAGCAGCAGTTCCAGCCGCCGCGACAAACTCGCCCATGCTGAGCTGAGGCTGGCCGGTCAGGATTGTCTGCGCAATCTTCGGAGCGTTCTGCGTCATCACGTAGCTCAAGACAGCATTGAAAGCCACATCCACAAGAAGCCACACAATATCGAATCCGTCCGATGTGATTGTATTTATAGTGAACTCTATTATCAGATAATAGACGAACATCAGGCACAAGGTTATGACAATCATCTTGACCATGAAGCTGATGAAAACCGGCACGAGCTTTTTCGGAATGTCCTTAGTGCCGTCAAAAAGAATCGCCGGAATAAAAATCACCCCGACAGCCGCCACAATAGTAAATTCAATGACAGTCATGATATACTGAACAAGCGCGAATATCACGCAAAGCGCAAGCACAATCACGCAGAACCACACAACGATTCCGTCAAGAACAAACTGAGCACCATTCTGAATCTGCGCCATTGCTCCTGCAAACACATTCATTTTTTCCGCGCTTATTTCATCTTTTCTTTCAAGAAACGCAGAGGTGTTCTTCGAGTGCATTATGTTCGCCGCAAGAAGCGTCATTCTTATGAGTGCGCCAGGAGACAAATAAAAAGTCTCATTGCCGTCGGCGTCCTTTATGAATATGTCAAGAGAAATGTATGTGTCGGTATTGTCGCCAATCTTGTTTCCGTCCAAATCACGGTCGCCGAGAATAGCGTTTATAGCCTTCAATGTCTCGCCTTGAAACAAGACTGAATATTTTCTGTCAGATTTTTTGTCATCGGTCTTCTCATTGAGCTTTTCCTGCATACCCTTCGAGTCCCACCTGTAGCTGCCTTTCAGTCCAGGAATCGAGCCTGTCGCCTTTTCAATAAATTCATTATATTCATCAAGATTGCCCAATGACTGTCCTGTATTCTCGTCAAGCCTGGACTTTGCGTCCTCATCATTTCCTGCCTCGATTGAATTCACGGTCGCAAGGTCAGCCTCTATAGACGAGCGCATGGCTTTCAGCTCGCTAACAATAGCGTCCTTCGCGCCGCCTGCCTTTATTCCTATCTCGCCCGCGATTCCGCCGATTCCAATTACAATCGCCGGATAAAGGTTCAAAAGAAGAAGATAGCCGACCCATTTAAAGATTGTGTCCCACCAGAAATCCTTGACTGTCATACGCGACATCGCGACCTTGAAGCCTGACCAGGCAAGCCCGATAAGACCGAACAAATTTCCGTAAAAAGCAGCCCACTTGTAGCCCTGCGCCATAACGCCGCCGAAATACTCAAGTGTCTGCACAAGAGGAAGGTCAAACGCATCCATAAATCACACCTCCGTCTGAACTATCTTTTGTAGCGCGAGCTGATTGTCTTTTTTCTGTAGTAGTCAGTCTCCTGCGCCTCGCGTGTGCTGGCCTGCTCCGCGTCCGCCTTGTTCTGGTCGGCAATCATCTTGGAGGCGGTAATTGCGCACAGGTCGTTCACGTTGAATCCCATTTGAGTGATTTCCTGAATAAGCGAGTCCGTAAGCCTGAGCTGTGCCTCGGCAATTCCGGCTTCCGTCGGGTTTCCGTTGGAGTCAAGATTGCCCTCGAGAGCCGCCTGAAGAATCGTGTTGTTCTTCATGGCAATCTCCTCAAGCTTCATTCTCTTAGCCTCCTCCGTAGCCGCGGCCATGACCTCGCTGCACTGCTTCTTCACTGAATTGACGCTCTGCTGCACAAAAGCGTAGTTCTGGGGGCTTATTCCATACTTCACCCAGATAGCCTTCTTCTGGTCTTCCTTAAGCCCCTTTGTAATGTCATCAACGGTTTTCTGCATTGTCTCGGACATGAACTGCCTGTAGTCCCTGCAGGCAGTCAGAAGATTCATGTCATTCTCCCAGAGGTCATCCTTGTTGTTCGGGTTTATTCCGCAGAGGTCGGCGATTGAATACTTCACATTTCCGCAACTTATCGATGGAGTTGTCATCATCTTCTTTATGTTTCGCGCGGAAGTAAGAAGCCTGTTCACACGCTTTGTCGCATCCCTTATGTCGTCTCTAATGTCAAAGTCGCCGTCAAACGAGATGTTGTCCCAGTCAATGCTTTTAGCACGCTCAACCTGCTGCTGAATCATGTTGTACTGGTTCTCAATCTGCGTGATTGTGTTCATAACCATGTCATATCCCTGATAGACCTGGTCAATCGCGGCAAGCCAGCCTGAGACGTCAAAAACAGGATAGCCTGTCGCTGAAATATTCTGCGCGCTGAAAAATACAATTCCGAAAGCAAGAATGATTTTGCCGATTTTTTTTCTGATTCTTTTCATATGAACTCCGTTTTCTGTTTTGTTTCTATGATGAGAGAAGCATTTCCCTGTATTTTGAGTAATCAAGAGAACGCGTGTCTTTTCCGATTTTCTTGTATTTTTCCCTGACCGCATCAAGAAGCTCAAAGGCAAGTTCCCTTGTTGTGTTTCGTCCGTACTTGCTTTCAAGGTTGTCCAGAAGCTCATGGTCGCTTGAAATAAGCGCAAGCTGGAACGCGTCAAGGTCAAGGGTGAACATCCGGCTTCCGTTCGGGTTTTTGAAATAATAGTCCCTTTGCATGACCGCCTCTGACAGAGCGGCTATCTCGATGTCTGTAAGCCCGAAATCCCTGTAGCTTTCTGCGGTCTGAGCCGCATTCTCGTCAGCAAGATAAATCTTTGTAAGGCACTGCTGGACTATCGTGTCGCGCAATGACGACTTACTAGCCGCGCTGACTTCCTGTGTCGCGAATATACAGAACACTTTTTTCTTTCTTAAAGTTCTGAGCCATTCCTGTATAAAACCTGAGAAAACCGGATGCTGGAGATAGAGCCATGCCTCGTCAAGAAACAGAAAAGTCAGCGGCTGTCTCTCTCCGTGCGGAACTGTCCAGAGCTTTTCAAGATAGCGGAAGATGTACATAAGAGCCGGAGCGACAGCCTTTTCTGAAAGCCGCATGAGGCTTCCCATCTCTATTGTCATCAGCTTGGAAAGATTCAGTGTCGTTTTGTCCGCGTCAAATATTGAGCCGAAAGCTCCTCCTCGGCAGTACGGATCAAGTCCTGTTCTTATCGTGTTGTCGCCAGTGTCTGGATCTGTGTAGTTCACGTACTGCTGGAACGATGTGAGGTCGTGCATAGAGCTGTCCTTTTCAGAAAGAAGCATAAGTGTCTCGCTTATCGCCTTGCTCATTTTCGGAGTCGTTTCAATATTCTGCTGGGCAAGAAGGCATTCGATGAACTGCTGGCACCACAAAAGGCTCTCATGGAATTCTTTCTCTGTGCATTCGTCCGGATTCAGAAGCTCGCTGAGCGGCTGGAATGCCACATCGTCCTTTCCTGGCTCTATATAAATTCCCCCTGATGCGACCATGAACGCGCGGCTTGAGAGCTGCTTGTCAATGCAGACAATGTTCGCGTCCTTGTACTTTGTGGCCTGCGCCATAAGCAGAGCCATGAGCGTTGACTTTCCTGCTCCTGTCGGGCCGAAAACAAATGAATGCCCTACATCGCGCACATTCAGATTTAAGAAGAACGGAGTTCCGTAGCTTGTCGAGCAGGTTACAAGAGGAACAGCAGAGCCGCAAGTTTCAAGAGTGAAGTCGTTGTAAAGCATTCCCTGCCATGCGGAGCTTAACGGAATAATGTTCGACATATTCTGAGTGGAAATAAGAGGCCGGCGGATATTCGCATAGACATTTCCGGGCATCATTCCCTCCCAAGCCTCCATGTTGTTCAGTTTTTCTTCTATACATGAAAAACCGCACGAGCGCACAACCTGCTGAAGTTTCCTTGATTTTTCCTTTGCCACGGAGAGTTTCTTGTCCCAGCACATAAGGCTGCTGGTGTAGTAGCCAAGAACATAGCTTCCCATTGCGATGTCAGCCTGAATCTGGCTCGCCTCGCCTTCCATCGCGACAGCGCCTGAATTCTCGCGGTCAATTTCAACATTTGCGGCAAGTTCTGTGATAATCGTACCTGCGCTTTTTCTTGCGGAGTACATCCGCTTCTGGTACTTGTCCGCCTCTTTTGAAGACATCTCCTTGCTCATCGGAATGAACCTTGTCGTCCACCGGAACTCCTGCATTGTCCGGTTCAGCTTGTCAAAGACAGCAGGATAAGGGCGGCTCGGAAAATCCATCACGGCGATTATTGGAACATAATAGTCCCCAATTTTAAGCGGCATTGAGGTCTTCACGTCCATATCGCAGATGTAGTTGTCAAGGAAAAAGAAAGTGTTCTCAGGATAGAACATATTCTGCCGTCTCATGCTCACCGATGATTTTATGTAGCTGAAAAGCTCCGAGTCATCAAGCCTGTGACACCAGATTTTTGTCGAGAGAGTTCCCATCGCCTTGTCAGTTTCGTCAAGGAAATTCTCGATTTCCTTTTTCATTCCGGAAAGATTTTCCGTGCCGTGGGAATGCTTCTCGTTTACACTCTTCTTCTTTCCGCTTCTGAAAAAAATCGATGCAGCCTTGTTCTCGATGTCTCCCGGAAGCTGGTATACAAACGAGATGTAAAAGTCAGTAGTGAAATGCTCGCCGAACTTGTGGTAATTTTCCGCGCGTCTTTGGTCTATGAGCCAGCCTGCAAGGTTTGAAAATTCACCTGCAGGATATTCCTTTGTCTTGTATCTTTTACAGTCAAAAAAAATCGCCCAGCCCTCCTGTTGCGCCAATGCCATTGTCGTGCGGTTGAACAAAGCCGCCATAGCCGCAGTTGAAGCCGGGGACGACGACTCAAGGTCGGGATATTCAACCTGGTACGATGTCATCAAAGCACCATTCTTTAATAAACAGACACCGGGCGACATTATGAATGAGTAAGGGCTGATATATTTAAGCATATTCGCGCTTTCCTTGTTCAGCCTGAAAAAGTCAAGAAACGGCACATCCATCAGACTGCCCTCCACAAGTTAGGCTGCATGAGCCTGTCAAAAAGAATCGTCATCATGTACGGGTCGTCCTTGCAGAGCATTTTAGCCGCTACAAACAGAACAATTCCTATGGGAAAGCACCACACGCTGACCATGTTCATCAGTACAATCGTAAGAACAAGAATAACCATAGCAGGAGCAATCCCGATTCCAAGCACGACATTCGGCTGAAGAAGCACACGGTGAACCGGCACTGCATAGTCATATAAGGTAGGTTCGTTTTCCAAGTTGTCCTCCAAGAAAATTAAGATTCAGACAGACAGCAGAAGTTCTAACACCTTGCCGTCTGTTTTTCCCCTTTATGCGATTCCAGCAGACAAGGAATTCACCACAGGAATGATTTTTTCTGTCATTGAAATCTCAAAATTTAAGTCGCCGAGAAAGTAAGAGCAAATTCCTGACGAGCACAGAAGAATCAGCGTTCCGATTATCCACGGAGCGAACTTTTTGAGAATCTGTCCGCCTCCGCCCTGCTGCCCTGCGACAACCACGCCGATTGCCTCTATTATCAGCGCGACAAGAAGAAGGACTTTAACCCATGTTGACTGCAAAAGCGAGAGAATTTTGTCTCCCCAGGTGTCAAGCTGTTCGATAGTGTCGCCTCCGCCTGCCGCAAATGTCGGTGCTATAATCATGAACAGCATGAAAACCGCCATGAGAAATTTTCTGTCTGTTACAAAGCCTTTGATTTTGAGAACGGCTTTTTTAGTTTTTTCGGACTTCATAAAATACTCCTTTCTGTCCTGGATTGAATTTCTGGTTTCTGTTCGTGTTCTCAATTTCTGTTCAAAAAAAGGCAAATAAATTTCTATTCGTGCATGAAGATGTCTTCACAAAATCATTTTCTATTCGTCAGCCTGAAAATATGTTTTCCCGAACACCTCCTCAACTTATAAGATTGTTGTTCTCAAGGTCTTCCATAAATGAGCCAACACTCATCTGCTTGGTTTCAACAACCTCGCTCACAACCGGGCCGTTCCTTGTCGGTTTCATGTGGACTAGAAGTTGCACGGACTGCGCCACGTCTGGAAGCTCGCCCGGAAGAACCTCTCTCAAAAGATCGCGGATTCTTGAGAGCATTGTAAGAGCGCAGTTTGCATGGACTGTTGTACATCCGCCTGTATGACCTGAATTCCATGCCTTCAAGACCTCATTTGTAACATCGCCGTAGCGAAGCTCGCCAAAAATAATTCGTTCAATATCACATCTCATTCCGATTCCAACAGCTTTAAGACAATCCTTTTCTTCTGCCCAGATTGGAACGTAATCTCTTGCCCTACACTGAATCTCGCTTGCATCCTCGACAATGTAGAAGCGGTCATCCGGCGTGAATTCCCTCATTTTGTCTATAATCGCATTCAATAAAGTTGTCTTTCCGCTTCCAGTCTCGCCGCCAATGACAATATTAGAGCGTTTTTCGATATGCTCTATAAGCAGGTCATAGCGTTCCTTTGTAATCCGTCCGGCGTCAAGATAGCTTTCAATAGAGAAAATCTTTGCCGGAGGACGGCGTATAAAGTACATCGGATTGCGAGCGGCACGCGGAGGCAAAATTCCCTCAATACGAACTTTCCACTTTGGAAGAACGCCCTCCACAATAGGATTATGAGGGTCTATAGTAACGCCGAGAACAGCCGCCGTGGCATATATGATTCTTGTTGTGGTCTGGTCGTCAAAAAAAATTCCTGTAAACTTTTTCCCCATTCCAAAACCTTTGACAATAAGCTCGCCGTTTATTCCAATCGCGATGTCAGTGACGTTTCTGTCCTCGATAAACGGAACAATCAGTCTCATGTCGTCTTCAAGGTTCTTCATCCACTTGTCGAGCTTAACCTGCTGTCCGAATCCGTCCATTCCTGTCATGCCGGGTCGCCTCCCTGCTCGTAAGCGTCAAGAATCATGCTTTCAAGAACCCCTGAATGGTTGGACTTGAGAATCTTCGTGCAGTCCCTGACGAATCTTTCGTATTCAATGTTCACAAGCTCGTCGCTGTTTATCTGCCTATTCGGAAACATCTTCATGATGAATTTCGTCTGCTGCATGACAATCAGTGCGAGAAGCTCTACTTTGTTTTCCAGATAGCGGATTTTTCTTGAGTTCTCCACCAGCGAGGCATGAACGATTTCTGAGTCGCTCATACTGCGGTTGATATAGTTGCTCAACGCCTGGCGGATAATCTCGCTTTCAGTCGTGTTATGCTCAAGAGCCTTGCTTTTTATTAAATTTTCCATCTGCTCCGTCATACGAAGCTGCTTCAGTACGCCGTATTTCACATAGCTTTCTTTCTTGTTGTTCTTCACCGCTCAATCTCCTTCTCATGATGATTCTTTGAATGGGATTTCTGCTCCAGCTTTTTGTGAAGCTCGATGTTTTCTTTTTTAAGCTGAATATTTTCTTCTTTCAGCCTGTCAACCATTTTCACTGCGTTCCTGAAGCCGTCCAGAACACCGTGCTCGCACTCGCGCTCAAGGCCGTCAACATTCACCGTTGTTTTTTCATACAGCAGTTTTGATTCTGAGCTTTTTTCTGTTGATGTTGACTTTTCGTTGGTTTGTGTTATATTTTTAGTGTCATTAAGAGTAGAAATATTACGGACTATGCCGGCTTCAGATTTTTCTGACTGACTGATTGTGGGGTGTCCGTCCACAAATGACTGCAAATCAGTTGACTTTTCGTTGATTTGTGTTATCTTATCAATGGAAGCGATGACAGCTCCCACCTGTCTGCCGACAGAGAGGAATTCAGGTGCATAGCCATATTGTGCGTTTACCGCTTTTATGGCATCTGCCGCTTCCTTTATCATTTTTCCGCTTGTATCAGTTTCTCCATATCCTGTAACAATCCACTTTTCATCGCTTTCTCCCCAGTTTCTTGTAATACCGACCCAAATACCGTTTTTTACCAAATTGATTTTTGGCTTTTCTATATTTTCAGGATTTTGAGTTTCAACGACATCTTTCATAAGAAAAAGCAATGCGGAAATTTCCTTTTCATCAAGTCCGTCTTTTCTGTAGCGGCCGTCTATAATGTGCTTTATTCCGAATCCGCCTGTGTTTTTCTTCTCAAGATTTCCAAGAGTGCCGTTCGCAAACACGACATCGCCAAGCACAGGATTCTTTATTATCATCGAGCTGTCCTTTTCAATGACTTCCGCAATCTGAGAAAAAACTGCAAGCTGCTCTTTATTCTTATCTTCCATACTTCACTTCCGTTAAAATTTTATCTCGCGACCGTCGTCCGCAAAAATGTCAAAGTCGCATGGAATTGACTGCGTTACCTCTATTTTCTCAATCCGCTCGATTGTCCTCTGGATTGAGCTTTCCACGTTGAAATGTTTCTTATGATGGCTCGGAAGCTTTTTAAGCCTTGCGTAAATCTCATTCATCTCCAGAACTTTTCCGAATGCCTTGTCCTTGAATCTAGGGTCTTCGTAATAGACAACCTTCTTTCCCTTGTACGGCGGCATTCCCTGATTGAAAACAAGGCAACGCGAGAAGTCCATTTTCATAAGCTCGTCCGGATTCACAAGGCTTGTCTGCGTTTCCTGCGAGCTTCGCGATATATTGCTGAATCCGGCCTGCCACTTTGTGCCGGAGCTTGAAATGTTGTCCAAAAGAACGGAGCGGTTTCCGATTGTCTCGGAGAACTGCCTTGCGTCCTTTATGTTTCCCGGAGCAAAAAGTATGATGGTCTTGCAGTGGTCAAGAAACGGATGGTTCTCGCCGTAAACATCGACAATCTGGTTCAGCGACTGGCTTACGATAAAGAAAGTAACTCCGTAGCCCGCGAGAATTCCGGCGTTCAGGGCAATGTCAGGGAAATATCCAAGAACAGGGAACTCATCCAGAAGAAAGAGGCACGGAATCTTGAGCTTGACGGCGTTCGCGTTTGTCGTTCCGCTTGAGAATTTCTTAATCATGAAAGTGATTATCATCCTGAATACCGGGCTGATTCGCTTGATGTGGTTGTATGGAACAATGAGGTAAAGGCTGATTCCGTTCCTTCCGTCGATAAAGTCGTCAACACTGAAATCCGAGTATGCGGTCGCGTTTTTTAGAAGAGGATCCTGGAACAGGGAAATCTTGCTGAATACTGTGGAATAAGTTGAGGCGCGCTCCTTCGGTGTCTGCGTCTCCGAGCGGTTCGCCGCCTTTACAATAAGCTCGTGGATAAGAGAACTTTCGTGTCCTGAGTCGTCAACGTGGACACCGACCTCCCTCATCTGCGCAAGCATGGCAGAACCCGGTCCGCCGCTCTCCTCGTCATCGCCCTTGCTGTCATCGCCGCCTGCCTGGCTGAAAATATCAAGGACTGTGGAAAGGTTCTTGTCCTTCCATGCGATGTAGCGGCAAAAACGGACGTGCATGACAACGCCTGCGAAAATATCGCGCGCCGTGTTGTTGAAATACTGCGTAGCTCCGTCTGAGGCAGCCTTGGCGTTTTCTGCTCCAAAGAAAATCTCGGCAATCATGTCCGCCCAGGAGAACGCCTCGCTCGGACTGTCTGGAATCTCGTGAATCGGATTGTAGTGCGCAGTGTCGCCGTCAGGGTCAAGAGGCCGGAACGGAATGCACGTGCTGAACTTTGAGCGGTAACCGGCGGAGGCCTCCCAGTTCTCGCCCTTCGGGTCGAAAATCACCATCGAGCCGCGCCCTTTTATGATTTTCTTTCCGGTCTTGCTGTCCTTTCCCCAGTACGGAACGCCGTAGCTCAGGCACGTGGGAATTACAGTGCTGACGCCCTTTCCGCTTCGTGTCGGAGCAATCATCCAGGTGTTCGTGCGTCCTGAATGGCACACGACCGGAGCGACATGGACTTTCCTGGTAACAAGATTCTTCGGAAGGTCTAAAACAAGGCTCGCTTTTTCCCTGTCAACATGATATCCGACATTCGCGCTTGAAAGCTGTCCGCAGATTACACCGCGCGGCTGGAGCATTCCGAACTTCTCAAGGTCTTTTCTTGTAGCCCATCTCGCAGTTCCGTGTATGTGCTGGTTCTTCTGGTGTGCGGATACAATTATGCTGGTTATAAGAAACAGAAGCACCGCCACGACAAGCCCGATAAACACCGCAGGAGCTGCCTGAAAAAAATAGTACGAGTACACATCGTCAAAGGCATACTTGAACATTCCAAGAATGAATATGAGCGGATTGTAGACGCGGTACGCCCCATTTAAAATGAAGAGCGGCCGCCCGATGACACTATAGTCATGATTCATAAGGACGGCGAATTTTTGTGTGGTCAGAATCAGACCTGTTAAAATACACAGAATAGGAACAATCCAGTTAAGCACGGCAAGCCAATAGACTTTATGCGCCGCGTCAGGGTCTGTGCGGATGAATTCTTCTTTGTCTTTCAAAACAACTTTTCCCCGGGCGGGCAGAAAATATTGTTTTTATTACATAATTATTTCTTAATTTACAATACTATTTATTTGTAAAAACAGCAATATAAAAACATTACAGCGGAACGCTTTTCCGAAACAACTTGAAAAAAAAACTTGACAATTCAAAAGCAATGCTATAAACTGCTAAGCATGAACACAAGCAACTGGGGCGGAAAAAGAAAAGGCTCTGGCCGGAAGCCCACAGGAAAAAACATCGTGAACATGACCCTCACATTCCAGAACGCAAGACAAGCTGAAATAATGCGCTCGCTTGCCAAAAATGCAGGGCTTACGGTGAGCCAGCTTGTGATTAAAAGATTCGGGCTTGAGCATGTGCAGTACACAGAGCCTCTTCCCGAGAGCATAACAGGAAACAGAAGGCTCTGCTAAGGAGATCCTAAAAACATTCCCGGACGGAAAACAAGCTTTGTTTTTTTTATTTCATTTCCGCTGGGAATCATAACTGAATTACGCCGCCGCTGTCCGGAAAGCTAGCATAGCCCCGCGCCGTAAATAACCGCAAGAAATCAAAACACTGGAGTTATTTATGACAGCGCAGGAACTCAAGAAATCCCACCCGGACGTCTTTTTCGTGAAGACAAAAAAATTCATCGACAGACCGAACTACTACCTAATAAAGGAATCCTACATTCCAGAGGACGACTCGCCTTTTCCAGAGGTAAAACAGCTAAACGAGAACACACGCCTTTATCCTCTTTCAATCACAGCATATCCTGGAGTCTTGAAAAGAATGAGCGCGATGGAAGCCGGAGCATGGGCTGTTACAAAATGCCGCCAGCAGAAATGGGAACTTACTCTGGACAATTTCCAATGCTGCCTAGCAAACCTTGAGATGGACTTCTAGCCGGAATTTCTCCGCAAAAAAACTCAGATTCTTACAGAAAAAAAATACCCTCCACTTGAAACTTTTTCGGGGGGGGGGTAAAATGTATAGTATAAAAAACAATTCGGAAGGAAACAAAAATGATAATCACAGCGATTCTTTTGGCAAAATGTATTCTATTCTTCTTTTTTCTGCCTACGATGATTCTAGGCTACATAGCACACGGAATCCATAGCAACATTATTGAACCAATATCGCACAGGCATGGAATCATCGCAGGAGTAATGACATTCATTGTGTATGCGCCGACTGTCTTTGTGGGCGGATGCTCTGTCATCTACATCGCCTCTGAAATCATAAAGGCATTCAAATGAGAAATATCAGGAAACCGACGGCAATTTTAGCCGCAGTGTTCATAGCCATTATTCTGTCATCATGCGCGACAAGCCGGAGCTTCTTCGACACAAGGCCTTATGAGGAGACAGAAGAAGAAAAGGCAATCCAATATCCGTTCAAGGTGTTCGGCTGGTACAAGAACAAGCTGATTGAGATGGAATTCAGAGACAAGAGCAACCTGATTGTCTCATTTCCGAGAATCGGCGGAGCAAAGAAAGTCTACTATAAATACCAAATGTACAGCACACTTTATTCCTGGAAAAAAGGACACAGCGACATGCAGCTATGCGGAATCGAGTTTAAAGTAATTTGCGCACTGGAAAAGCCTTATTATGGATTCGACTGGCTTACTCTCTGCCGGAAAGGCGACTTCTCAAAGCCGATAAGCGACCCGATGAACTACACCTACCGCCGCACAAGAAACAAGATGGCGATGATGGACTTCTTCGGCGACAGCCTCACATACAGGAAAATCGAGGAAGGAGATTTCGACCTGTCCTACAGCGCGCTTCCCATCATAAGATTCCAGAGAATGGACGAGGAGATAAGGCAGGAAAGACAAAAAAGAAGGGAATACCAGCGAACCGGCGGAAACACATCAATCCGCAAAAAATACTAACTTTGATGAAAATTTAAATTTTCATAAATTAAAACTATCTTACAAGGAGTTTATTATGGCAAACGACAATTTTTGGCTCGGAATCATGATTGGAAACTTATTCTCAAAAAAAGGGAATAACGGAGAACAGAAAGGTGGATGCCTTGGAAAAATCATAGGCATTCTAGTTATTATCGGCATAGGAAATCTTGCCATAAAGTATTACGGAATAAAGGGAATCCTAATACCAATTGCAATACTGATTGCCGCCTTTGCACTGCTGGTCTTTCTTTCAATCAAGCTGAACTATGCAAAAGACACAGCATCTTTCTTCTTAAATCTTTACAACGAAGGAAAGTACACTCAGGCGATTGAGTATATAGAACAAGAGCCGAAAGAAAAAATTGAAAAAGTATTCAAAAAATATCCAGATGTAGCATTGGCGGCTGGCATTTCCTACAGATTCGGAAGAGGCTGCGATGTGAATCCGCAAAAAGCATTCGCGTATTTTGAAAAAGTCAAGAACAAAAGCAATGAGGCGGCAGGCTGCTATGGAGCAATGCTTATCACCGGTGAAGGATGTAATGCTGATGCAAAAACAGGAATTGTCTATTTAAAAAACGCAGTTGTAGGAAATGTTCCTTATGCCTGCTATGAATATGGAAAACTTCTATTTAATGGAGATTTTCTTGAAAAAAATGAAACTGACGGAAAAAAATTTCTCCGCATAGCTTCCGAAAACGGTGTGCAGGAAGCAACCGACTTTCTTAACAATATCCTTTAAAAATAATGGAGAAAATAAAAATGAAGAAAACAGCAGCAGTGCTGGCAGCAATAACACTTGCAATGACCACACTTACAGCAGAAACATTGCCGAACGGTCAGGACGCGCCACTCCTGAAAATGACAAATGATGAAGACGGAAACAAGACGGCAGTGCTTGCCCAGTCTTTCGCAGTTGAAACGAAATATGGAAATCTGACAGCTCCTGCAACTTCCAAAGTCGTCTTCTATGAGAACGGAAACGTAAAGTCAATGCAGCTTGAGGAAGCTCAGGAAATTGAGACTGCCACCGGAAAATTCACTGTAAACACAAGAGCTGAATTCTACGAAAACGGAAACATAAAGCTCACATTTCTTGAAGGCACTCAGCAGCTTGAAACAAAAGCCGGAACATTCAAAATAACTGCAACCCCAAGCAGCGGAGCGGCGCTCGCAAAAGACAAGCCTTTGACTTTCTATGAAAATGGAACAGTGAAGTCTGCGTATCTTTACGGATCGTCAGCTCCAGGCGAAAGAACAGCAACAGCAAAAACTCTAGACGGAGAAATAGAGATAAGAACAAGAAATTTCATTACTTTCTATGAAAGCGGAAATCTTGAGAGCGCAGTTCCAGCAGACGGAAGCACAGCCGAGTTTCTTACAAAACTCAAGGCAAATGCAAAATTTAACTCAGGCTCACTTTTGACATTCTATGAATCAGGGAAACCAAAAAGCTTCACGCCGTCATCATCTTTAAAACATCAGCTCGGATTCAGCACAAAGGCAAGAAGCGAGGTTGTGATTTCAGAAGACGGAAAAATAATCTCATGCATTCCCGACAGAGCCTCGACTTTGAAATTCAACGGAGAGTACTGGCACTTGTCTCCAAGTATGCCTTTCAAGAACTTTGATGACGGCTTCCCGGAAGAGATGACAGTTGACATGACAGACAAGCATTTTTCGTTCGGCTCGGAGCAGGCGGGAATTTACTTCGACCTTGAAGAAGGCACTCCGATTATGCAGGGAAAAACAGGAAAAAGAGCTGAATCAAACGGAAGTGTTCCATACGGCGTAATCACACTGAATTTTTTCAGCACAAAAACATTGAAAAGCGCAGTTTCAAGGAATCCATTTGTAATAAAAGTTGGAGCAAATGGAATTTCCACAACAAATGTTGAATTCAATGAAAATTTCAGTCTGAAGAAAATTCTCCTGTCGCCTTATGCGGAAGTTCCAATGGAAACAACAACAGTGCAGATTTCAACTGCTGAAAATCCAGATGTGAAAGTTGCGCGCAAAAAATACACAAGCTGTATTTTGCAGAAAGTTTACTTCACAAACGGACGAATGGGCTGTGCGATTGGAAGCTACTCACAGGTTCTTCAGGGAAATAGCAAATACTACCGGCCGCTGAGCTGTATCGCTATTTTTGAGAACGGAAAAATAAAAAGCGTCATTGCAAAAGGCGCGGAAGGTCTGAGTGTAGCATCCGAGCTTATTTTTGATGAGAGCGGAAATTCTATTGCCTACACTTCAAAAGATAACCTCGGCAATGAAAGAACTTTTGAAATAAAAAAATAGAAGCTCAAAAATGAATCCCAACAAATGGTAGTTACCATCTGTTGGGATTTTTTTTACATCAATGAGCAAGACCTAAAGCCTGCTCATTTCACAATTCCGGCTAGTTCATACTACAGTTCCTGATTTCTCCGACAACCAGAAATTCCTTGTACTCAGACTTTCCGTTATGGTTTATTACAACCTTTATGCGTCCGAAATTCTGAATGCCTTTCACAGTTTCATCAGAACTGTTTCTGTAAGTCGCATCAACAACATCCGTCAAGACAGAAGGCGAAACCCTCATTGACCAGCCTTCGTCATCATCAAGAGTCGAAATTCCGCTGGCATTATCGACAGCACATTTGTATCCTCTGTCTGTATGATACAGGATTTTCTCCCCCTCGCCTGTCTGTGTGCCAGGGCAATAGAACCAGCCTATTTTTAGAAAATCAGACTCCTGATATATTTTACCCCGAAGAGACGTTTTCTCTCTTATAGAAAAAGAATTGTTTTTAATATAAGAAGGACTGCTTCCATTAAAACGTCCAAAGCTCCAGCTACCTTGGTCACGGCCTATAGCCCTGTATGCCCAGTTTTGCGTCATCCATTGAGAGAGCGAAGGTTTATAAGCATTTTTGCTACAGCGACATCCGTTATAGTTAAAGCTCATGTTGTTAGAACTGTAAATCTGGGCAAAAGTCAAGCAGTCATTCGCAACAGAATGCTTGCAGTCGCCAGCATACCAAGTAAAAGCTGTTTCCCAGTCAGAAAGCTCTGCATTGCCGATGTAAGGAACATAAGCCTTGTTTATCAAATATTCCTTTTTTACAACATCTGCCTGTGAGTTTCTTATAGCATAAACCCCAGATTTTTCCGCAGAAGAAACAATGTAAATAGACGGTGCGCCATTTCCATAAGCCGTAACACTCTGAATAGTCGCATTGGATTTTTCTTCCGCTATAGATATGACTATATTTGAAGACTCTCCATCTCCAAGAAACAGAGTATTTGACTGACTGTCAAAACGAGAATACTTTCCGTTTGAGCTTGTCTGACTAATATCTACAGAAACACTGGTGTATGCAAACTGAGCTTTTATTGTCTTTGTGCCAACCGTCTCATATGACTTGTTAGGATTCTTCGCCACAAACACAATGTCCACCGCCTTGCTTGTCTCTGAGGCAGGATGAATAACGATTTTTCCTTTTCCATCCCCACTGCTTGCAACCTCATAAGAGAAAGCAGAACCTCCGTTTTCAATGGAATCCGTAGATTCAACAGAAACAATAGAATCGACTGGGCTTACTGCATATTCAAAAGTCTTTGATTCATCAGGAGTACAAGTAAACGCTGTAGAACCAGAGACGCTGAATTCATAGTCCCACGCAACCCTTACAGCACACTGGGCTTTCGCGCCACCGTCTGTAACGCATGCAAGAGTTCCGCTTCCCTCCTTGATTCCAGAAATCTCAACCTGTCCGTTTCCTTCCGCATCGCAGCCAAGGTCGCGGTACTCGAAGTAGTCCTCGCCCACTCCCTGCGACATTGTCCAGGTAAGTATCGCGTCCGCCGGGCTTACCGTATATTTCAGAATCTTTGAATGGAACGGCTGAACCTTTCTTGAATTCGTCTCAAAGACAAGGCTCTTTCCAGCTTCAACAATTACAGTGCATTTCGCGACGCTTGAACTGTCAGGAAGCTGGGCCATAACTGTCGCCTCGCCTACTGAAACCGGATAGATTGTAACTTTCTGTCCGTTTCCCATAACGCGCGCAACATCCTTGCCGTTTGCCCCCTCGCAAGTCCAGATAAGATTATTGTAATCGTTGCTGCTCTCTGCGTTCTCGATTGTCGCCTTGAGCTGGTTTCCGCTTGAGCCTTTGATAATCGTCATGTAAGTTTTGTCGAAAGTAACGGCTTTTTCCGCAGTGCCGGGAACGACCACATAGAACTGCAATGTGCTTGCCGCCTTTTCATGAGAGCAGGTTATGACAGCCTCGCCGCTCTTCAGCGCGGTTATGTAAATTGACTGCCCTTTCACTGTTCCGTCTGAGCTGATTCCTGTAACCTGAACAATGTCGCTGTCCGAAGTTGTCCATTTAAGGTTGTACTGGTCGGAATTCGTAACGCCTGTTCCTGTAAGCGTCGCGCTCAAACTCTGGCTTTTTCCCTTGTTCACAGTGTAAATTGTTGTGGAAGCCGTTATATAGACAGCATCGACAGCCTTCTCCTTTACATAGACCATCATCTCGGAGCTTGCCTGCTCAACACCGGTGCTTGTCGCAATAAGACGCGCCTTAACAGTTGTTGTTCCCGAACCAACCGCCGTAATCTGCGCAACAGACTTTGTTCCCACAATAGAGCAGATATTGCTGTTTTCTACAGAATACTCAATGTGAGTTGAGACCGTCGTGGTCGGAACTTCCATATTCACAAACTGCACGCTGCCCTGCTCAATCGTCATGCTTTCCTTCGGGAACGAGAATTCTGAATACTGCTGCACGTTCACGATTATCTGCTGGTCGTAAGCCGCTTTCGGGTGGTGAATAGTTATAGTTACGCTTCCGGTCTGCTTAGGCGTAATCGTGCAGACATTCGCGGAATACTGAAAATCGATTATGTCATAGACATCAAGCGACCAGCTGAAATTGTACTTGTCGTTCGCGCTTCCGTTCACGAGTGTCGCCGTTACAGTCTTCGCGCCGTCCGTCGGCTTCATCGTGATTATGCTGCTCGGCACGCTGATTGAGCACTCGCTTTCCTTTACCTCATCGCAGACTGCAAGAATCTGCGCCGGATATACAGCTTTCGGATGCGAAACCGTGATGTATGCAGTTCCGGCTTTTAGCGCGCGAACTTTTCCAACCTCATTCTGTCCGTAAACCGCGCATATAGAGGAATCATTTGTAGACCATACGAAATCAGATAAATCGCTCTGCTTGCCTCCGACCAAGTCCGCCGTGATTGAGGTGTACGTTGTCCCGACATTCAGGTTCATAACGCTTGACGTAAGCTGTATGAAAGGATTTGCCGCGGCTGCAACCGGGTCAACACATTGGGCGATAATCTGGATCGGATACTGGCAGTACTTGCTTGTTACGGTAATCATCGCAGTTCCAATTCCGTTTCCCTGAAGAACCGCTGTCGCACCGCTTGAAGTAACATCCACGACATTCGGATTGCTTGAAGTCCATGTATAACCGTCAAGAACAACTGAGTCAGAATTCTTCACGCTGACAGATACGCTCTTAGAGTTTCCCTCGCCTACAGCGACAACGTTGCTGCCTGTCGTAAGATAGACATATCCTGCAAGTTCCTCAGAGGAATTTCCAACAACAACAAGAACCTTCTTTGTAAGCTCAGTAGCTGTATGTGAAATTGTGATTTCCGCCTGACCGCTTCCCACCGGCTTTATATAGGCAGTTCCGTTTGCAGATTGAGCTGAAATTTTAGCAACATCCTCATTGTCGATTGAGAACTGAAATCTGTTAGTGTCTGAGCCGGAATAATTGGCAAGAACAGCCTGAATCTTCTGCGCAGCATCATCACGGAGCATTGTAATAACATCCTGAGATGAAATATAGACAAGCGGTTCTGCCTCCGGAATCACGTACTCGCTTCCGACACGCACATAGATTTTCAGCGTGTTCTGACTTTCCGGGTGAGAGACATTTATTACAGTCTCGCCCTCGCCTGCCGCTGTTATTGTCGCGGAAGTTCCGTTCGCCTGTACTGTCGCGACAGATTCATTTTCAACCTGCCATTTTATTGAAGAATACTTGCTTGCCGAAAGATTCACCGCACTCACATTCACGGACGCGGTTTTTCCGGCTGATTTCAGCGAGACAACGTTCTGCGTGGTTGTAAGATATACTTCCGGGTCAGTCTGAACCGTTCCGACAGGATAGACCGTTATCTTGAAGCCGCATGAGTATCCGTCGATTGAGCCAGTAAGCGTGCAAGTTCCGGCTTTTAGTCCTCTTATCGTGCAAGAGAGCGGATTGTACGAATTCTTGTCCACTGAAATAACCGCCGGGTCGGAAGTCGTCCATGTGAACATCGAGAAGTCGTAGCTTTTTGTCTCGTCGGTCACCTCATCGTACTCATCGAATCCGACAGCATTGCAGAAGACCGTGGCTTCCTTTCCAGCCTCAAAGTTGTAATAGAGTTTGTCGGAATAAAGAGCCTTCATGCTCATCAGCGTCTTCTCGTCATCGGCTGTCATGACAAGGACTGTCTTGTCCTGCTCTGCCTTGCTGTGGCTCACCGTTATATGCGAGATTGTCTGCCCTGTTCCATAGGACGGAGCTTTTATTGTGGCGGAAGTTCCGTTTCCAATAACTGACAGTCTTGTGTCGTCGTTGCTCCATTTTATGTTCTGCTCATCTGATGATGACTTGTTCTTTCCGTTAAGCCCGACAGAATACTCGGTCTCATTGCCGTTAAGCACGCGCACAAGACCGTTGCCTGTGAAATAAAGCGGCTCCTCAAGAATCGCGTCCTTGTTCAGGACTTTTACGAGGATTTCCGTAGTGTAGACAATCTTCGGGTGGCTCACAGTGATTACGGCCGTTCCCTCGGATTTCGGCGTGATGTACGCAGTTCCGTAGGCATAGGTCATCGAGGCAGCCCTTGAGTGGACTGCGCTTCCGTCCGTAGTCTCAAGAGATATGACATCTCCACTTCCCGATGACGGCGAGCTTTTCACAGTCCAGACAAAGCCCTTCTCGTCTCCGTCATCGCCACCGCGCAAACTTACCGAAACAGACGTTGTGTCAGCGCCGACTTTCGTTCTTATGTAGTTCTGACTTGTCGTGATATAACACGAGGCGTCAACAGCATCCTTCAGCTGGCCTGTAACAATGCAGAGCACTTCCCTCGGATAGGCGGCTTTCGGATGGGAGATAATAAGCTTCGCGCTTCCGTTTGCAAGACCGCGCAGCATTACCTGGTTTCCGACAGACGACACAATCTCCGCCGCGCTCAGGTTGTCGAGGGAATAGCTGTACTCATCAATTGAATAGTCGCCGATGTCGATATTCTCAAGCGTACTTGTTACAGTCTGCTCGTCAGTTCCGTTCAAGGTAATCATTGTCCTGTCAGGATTTATGTAGACATTCTTTACAATCGTGATTACACGGCACAGAATATCAAGAGGATACGCCGCATCAGGATGAGTGATTCTTAAAGTGCAGCTTCCGCCGCGCAGAGGTGTTACAACCGCATTGTTTCCGTTGAACGAAAGCCCCACAGGGACTTCATTTGAATCCTTTGAAACAATTTCCCACTTGAACGCGCTGTCCAGAGAGCCTTCCTTTCCATTCACCAAAGAGCAGCTTATTGTCTGCTCGCCGTCGCCCTGGTTCATTGTAAGAATGTTCGTGGAAGTCGTTATATAAGGAACATTTGTCGCGTCGGCAAAAACATAGACTCCCATGTAATACGGATAGCTCGCCTTGTTGTTTGTAACCTTGATTCTCGCATAGCCGGAATTCTTCGCGGTTATAAGGCAGTACTGGCCGGTCGGCTGGATTGTGGCAACAGATGAGTTGTCTATAGTCCAGGTGTAGCCGTCAATGTCGGAAGCGTCTCCGCCGTAAAGAGACACAAACACTTTTTCCGTGACGCCCGGACTTGTCTGCAAAATCGATGTGTTTGAATAGATGTAAGGCTCTGTTGTTTCCTCGTATCCGTCCTCAAAGCCTGAAACCGTTATTATGCAGGTCGCGTCATATCCGCCGTAGGAGCAGCGGAGCGAAGTCTGGCCTTCCGAAAGAGCCGTTATCGTCACGCCGAAATTCGAGGCTGTGTCGCAGCTGATTATCTTTGAATCATAAGACCACTTGAACTCGCAGTCCTTCTGGCTCGTGGCTGGATTCACCTTTATCGTTATGTAGTCCATAGAGCCGACTTTCATTGAGAGCGTTGACTTTGCAAATGAAAGCGAGCTGATTTTAACATCATCATCGCCGCCGCTGTCGGACACATCGTTCCAGTGGCAGCCGACAAAAGCAAGAGCCGCCGCAACCATGAGCAGCTGAACAGCATTTCTTAAAAATTTCATCTTTTACTCCAGAGAATTTTTTTTCAATGTCTATTCGTGCGCCCATTTTTGTTTCAGTTTTCTATAATGAAGAATCCGCTTTTTATAAGATTTCTATTCGTGACTGCGGAGCGTTCATATCCGTTTTATTTTCAGCGTGTCCTTACATATTTCCGCTCAGCCTGGTTCACCTTGCACGGCGGAAGCTCAAGCGGAACATTTGTAATCAGCTTGATTTCCCTTCCGCTGTCGATTCTTATCGTAGGCTTTATGTCAAGCGCGCGGTCAATAATCTTGTTTCCGATTTTCGACGACTGCGCCCATACGTCGGTCATCGCGTTCTGGATATACTCGTTGTTCTGGCTGTTTATGCTCTTCGACATATCGGTCTGAATCATAGAGTAGACCGCAATCATTCCAAGAGCCTTCATTGTCGCCCACGGATGGTTCGAGACCTTTCCTTTGTATCCGCTCACGCCCTGCGCGCTCACTCCGTTCATGTTGCCCAAAGTGATTCTGTAGCCGTCAGGCCGGATAAGAAGATTCCATGCGACCTGAACCTTGTCCTGTCCGTAACTGACAGAGCTGTTGTAGGTCGCGTAAAGGAGCGAGCCTTCGGGAATCAGGAGAAGCGAATGGTCGTAGCTTGAGTACACGTTCTGCGTCACTCTGGCAATCACAACGCCCGGATTGTCCGTGTTTATCGCCGTTACAAGCGCGCCCGAGATAATTGTTCCGTCCCAAAGCGTGTTGTACGGAAGGAACTGTCCGTTTCCAGTTCCGTTCCCCTGATTGTTGAAGAATTCCTCACGGTTGGACTGGTAAGCCGAGTTCTGGCTCTGGGGTGTGCCGCCGTAGCTTCCGCTAGAGCCGTAGAGTGAATTCTGAATCTGCTGTGTGCGCTGAATCTGCTGCGCTATGTATTCCTCCTTCGTCATTCTTGACGAGGCTGCCGTCTGCGGAAAATTTCCGTTCATGACCGCGCTCACAATATTGGAGTTCGCATTCGCCGCCGCATAGTCCTGTCCTGCGATTCCCTCTATCTTTCTGGGAGACTTTGAATTGCGTGTGTCCGGGGGGCGGTCTGACTTTGCAGACGAGGACGAGCGGCTTCCGACTGGCGTTACCGGAGCTGTTCCGCTCTGTAGCTCAGGCGGCAGTGTCGAGAGGACTTCATCCGCGTCCTTCTCGCTCATCGGCTTGTCGTCTTTCTTTTCTTCCCCGAAAATCTGCTCCACATTCTCCTTGACTTCTGGAGCTTTCTCAGTCCTTTCCTTGAATTCAATCGCAGTCTTGCTGCCGGACTTGTCAAGCTCACGGCTCTGGACTTTCTTCTTTGACTTCGCCGAGCCTGCCGCCATCACGATAAGGAAAATCACCGCGACCCCTATAAAAATCAGCGCAAGTATATTACCCACGTTAAGCTCGCGCGCCTCGTCCTTTTCATCTTCAGGAGGAGGAAGCTCATCGTCCTCGCTCTCAATCTCGTCGTTTAGGTTCACAGGAGAGGCGTCAAGCTCAAGTTTTTCATCCTCATCGATATTATTTTCCACCTTGCGCTTTCTCCTCTTCTGCGGTGATTTTTTCCGCAATTTTCTGGCTTATCTTTTTCTTCTCTATCACGACTTTCTGCTTTCCAAGACGGAGAGTTACCTTGTTCACAAGTCGCGGAATGACAAACACATTCTTCTTTACTGAATAATTCTCAATCTCGTTCTTCTCGTTGAAAAGGACTGGAAGTTTTTTCTGAAGCACAATATCGTCTACTTGAATATAGGTTGACTGTCCATCATCGTAGACACGCTTTGGCAAAAATTCCGGCTTCTTGAACATCGAGTATTTCATTTTGTAGTCAAAGGACAATAGCTCAGGATTCGAGATTCTGATGAAGTCGTTCTCGACGGAGCGGCTTTTTTCCACCGATTTTTTCGCATAGACATTCCGTTTTCCAGGATATGTGAATTTCACAATCGCCATGTGAGTGTCGGCGAAGGACTTAACGCGCAGATGATAGACACGCCGGTCGGTTATGATAATCAGGGTTGAGTCCAGCTTTGAGTACGCCGGCTTAACAAAAAAATGCTGAACTTCCTCACCTGTTTCAGAATCAATTGAAACGCCGGCAGTAAGTTCCCATACGCTCTCGTCCTCGGAGAAAAACGGAGTTCCCTTAACGGTCTCGCCACGCTCAAGGACAATATCTGTAAGGTGATATGGCTGGGCGTAAATTTCATACACAAGATTCTCGTTATACTGATAGAAAAAAGTTCCGCTCTTGTAGTTTTCCGGTTTTACAGTCGCTTTCTTCTGGCTTTCCTTTACAGCGTCATAGCCTGTTTCAAATCCGCGCTCAAGCTCCGGAACGTCTTTCTGCTCAGGAATGTAGACAGGACGGTCAACAAAAACAACTGTATCCTCCATGTCCTGGACTTTCAATTCCTCCTGAACGTAGTAGCCGTTAAGCTCCGCCTCGTTTCTCTGTTCCTCTTCTTCAAGCGTTTTTGCACCGCTGTCGTCAAAGTCCGTCTGGTTCACGCTTTTCTCAAGGTCTCTTGTCGTTGAGCATGACAAGAGCAGAAATGCTGCCGCCAGAACCGACACGTGTCGGTCGATTTTCTTTCTTGTTTTCATTTTGGTTCTCCTGAATAGACCTTTGTGTTTATTTCCTTCATATCGAATGCGGTTATGTAGATTCCAAGAGGATTGTCCTTTATGTCCTCGTCGCTCGGCTGCAGTGTCTTCACGCTTATTACCGCGCGGTAGGTTACATTGCTCACGACAGAGCCTGAGACCTGACGCGTCAGAACCTGGTAGTCAATCTGATATGAATCTTTTGAGAGCTTCAGCGGCTCGGTTTGAAAAAGCACTTCCCTTGTACGAGAACCGAAATATTCAAAAGGTTTCTCTTCTTTTACAAGGGATGAATATTTTGACGCTGTTGTGGAAGTCAGAATGTGATAGATTTTGCTGACAGATTTTTTCATCACGGTCTTGTCGGTTGAGAGCGTGTGGTAGAGATTCAGGAAATCCTTGACCTGATACTGGACTGCGACTTCCGGGACATTGAAGTCCTGATAGTTTCTCCGCGAGACAGGCCCGATATATGACGCCTGCCCGAAATCATTCATCGTCACAATCACAGGTATTGAGTCCGGCTGCGCGACCGCATACATGCTTATTCCGATTGATAGGAAAAACGCGAGGCAGGAAATGACAGCCACAATCCGAAGGATATGGTTTTCCCTGCGAATCTGTCCTGTAATCCAGTCGAAATGCTCAAGCTGCGGATAGAACGGTGTCTGGACTTTTCCGGCAGGAGGATATTGTTTTGTACTCATAAAGTATCTCCAAGGATGGGCGGGCAGATACTTTTGCTACAGATTACAAATTTTCAAGCCTATAGTCAATATTGATTTTATTACATATAAAAAATATTTGTAATTTTAGAAATTTATTCACGCTTACCGGAATTTCTTATGCTTCTCGGTGTACCTACAACACGGATACTTGAGTCTGTAACCTGACGCGACAGGATTCTTGTTCCGTCTTTTATCTCAACTGACTTTCCCAAAAGGTCATCTTTCTTCAGCTGCCAGACAGGAACATAGACAAGGGATTCTCCGCTTCTTATAACAAGAGCATCGTTCCAGCTTTCATCCTTGTCAAACGAGATTACATTCTCGACAGTTCCGCTGATTCCGCCGCCTGAGTAAAGCTCAAGTTTTCCGCCTGACTTCTGGTACTCGTCAAAGAATGTGTTGTATCTTCCGGTCGCGACAAGGACTTCCTTCCAGTCATCTTTAAGCTCATAGAATCCGGCTTTTCTGACAGCAAGATTCATCTCTGAAAGAAAAGAAAGACGGTTCTGCATATCAGGGCTTAGAAGATGAGGGCTTATTTTACCGGGATATTTTTCAAGCTCCTCGTCTAGCTTCGTCCAGCGTCTTGCGACAACAAGATTCTTCTGCGCTGAAATAATTTCCTGCTCTGTTCTTTCTCCGACCATCTGCGTAGCGATGTATGACAGGGTCTCCCTCATAGTCCGCTTTATCATCTCAGGCTGAAAATAGACACGCTTTCCATTACTGTCTCTGCCATTTATGCAGATGTGCGCATGACGGTGCGCCGTGTCTGTATGGACTGCCCCCTGCCACAAAAGTTTATAGCCTGTCATGGTCTCAACGCGCCTGATAAATTCGGAGGCAAGAACTTTCAGGTTCACATTCTGATTTTCAGGCGAGATTATGAATTTGAAATGCTCGGGAACTTTCGCAGACTCGTACTCTGAGTTTTCCGTGCCGAAAAGTCTTGGCTTGTCCAGAACTTCATTCTTGTTTTCCTGCGGCATATAGGTTGAAAGATATTTATCATGCGCCTGCATTGAGGAGCTGTGAGAGACCTTGAACATCACGCGTTGGTCTCGCTGATTTACAGAATTTAAAAACAATGCTCCGCCACGTCCGCCACCTGAGAATCTTCCGCCGTCATCACGACCGACACGTGTCGGTTTTGCCGCAAGCAGCTTTGAGAGCCGCCACATATCGTCCTTCTTGTACGGAACTTTTCTTACCTTGTATAGGTCTTCCTCATAACGCTCTTTAGTCGGACAATTGGAGAATACGTCTTTTATTGAATGTGATTTCATGGGCAGCACCTAAAAATATGGGAGAAAGTAATAAATTGGAACTTCTGTTTTTCGTTCTACATTTTGTATTTTTTCCTCATACTCCTGATACTCGCCCTCAACTTCAAGAACTTTCACAGGCCTGACAAGATGATTCCGAACAATATGCTTCTTTCCATCTTTTCTTAAAAAATAGGTCTGGCTCACTTCAATTTTTATCTTCTGGCCTATGTGATTTTTAGCTACATCATAGAGAGCCTTGTCCTCAATCTCTATCTCCTTTCCGTTCGGCATTGTAAGATAGACATATCTGCACAAAGTTGAACTGTTGCTGTATTTTACAAGACTGACATAGTTCACAGTGCACTCAATGGACTTTGCTTCGCTTTTCTTGTCGCCAAGATTAAGACCGTATGCAATTACAAATAGAAGCAAAGCAAATAAAATAAGAAAAACAAAGAAGCAGATAATTTTTCTCAACACACTATCGTCATCATAATAGGACATTGTTATTTCCTCCTGTTATTGTCAATTTGCATAAAACGATATTGCTCGGCAAAATACAATGAATTAATGATTTCAACTGCAAGTCTTCTGTCTCTTGTCTGTAAATCATCAAAATGATTACAGCAATTCTGCTCCAGGCTCAACGTGTTTCCTGTCAATAGCCATTCGTATGAAACTGCCAGCCTTCTTGCGATTTTCAAAAGCTTTATATAGTCAAGACTCAGCCTTCGTTTCTTCCAGTTGCAAAGTTCCCGTATGCTTACAATATCGCTTATCGTCTCAAAGAACGCCGTATCATACTTTTTGCTAAAATTCTGCGTTTTCAGTTCAAGTGCATTTTCAATCCTTGAGACTATGGATTCTGGAGTCAAATCAAAATCAGAAAGACATTTCAAATCCAGATTATTTTCAAGAGTTCCAAATAGAAGCCAGTGAACAGACACATTCAGACTGTTTGAAATTCTTTGCAGCATTAACGGAGCAGGTATTGTTCCCCTTTTTTTCCATTGTGCAAATGCGGAATTGCTTATGCCTATGGAGTTTGAAAAATCACTATCTTTTATTTTTAAGTCGTTCAGGCACTCTAAAATTCTATTGTACATATGTATTTATCTCCATTCTTATTCCTCAATCAATTCATCAGCTACATTTCTTCCTGTAAGTTCCCTCATAAAAGTGTAATTTTTCCCTGTAAGTATCTTTTTCATTTTTTATTTCTGCATAAATACAAAAAATCATAAAAATAAGGGTCATACAGTGGAAATTTAGAAAGCCCGGCTCTTTCACTGGCATCCCAGGCTGCTACGAGAATTTCCGTACACGCTTTTTCAATTCTTGGAAATTTCGTTTCAATAAAACAGAATTCAGGATTACACAATAGAGTTTTTATAAAGCTGATAAAATTTTCAGCCATCTGACTGTAATTCTCATCTTGAATCAGTAAAGAGGATTCTTTAACATTTCTTTTTATCTCATTGAGGTAATACTTTATATTGTTGAATCTGTTGGTCTCTTCATCTTCTGCATATTTTTTAAACGCTTCTTCTTCGGTCTCGGCTTTTATTTCAACAGTCTTGCCGTAGTATTCACAAATATCTATTTTATAGCTTTTCATTATTCTGACTCCCTTGAAACCTCATCTTCAAGTTTTATATAGTAAAAATTTCTGCGCATTTCTGCCCGAAAATATCAGTGTTTCAGTTTTTTCTTGATAATTTTCTTCTCTTTCAAGATATTAAGTTTCTTTACACAGTAATCTCACTTAATATCTGTCTGAATATTGCCTTTGCAAAGTTCGGCGGCACTGCATTGCCAATCTGCTTTACAACCTCGACTTTTGTTCCTGTAAACTTATAGTCTTTTGGAAATCCAGTTGCCGCTGCAAGTTCTTTGGGTTGCAACATTCTAAAGCCTAGTTCAATTCCGTATTTATCAGTTCCAATAAGTGCGTATCTGTCTTTTGTTGTAAGTGTTGGAATCGGCTCTTTTAGCGAAACTGCATGACCGTTTCCGTAATACTGAATCAGCATTGGCGAAACCAGGCAATGTTCCTGTTTTGTGCAGATTGTAGAAAGTGGCTCATTCAGTCTTCTGTTCCGCTGTCGTGCGGATGTTTGACCGATAGCAGAAATAAAAAGTTCTACAAGTCCGTACCTGTTTGAACAGTTCAAAGTAGGCACAGGCTCATTGATTGAATGAACTCTGTTATTGCCTTTGTTGTATCTGCATAAAAAGGGTGTAATAAGCATGTGATGTGCGCCGCTGCAAGAAATCGTTGAAAGCGGTTTTTCTATGCTTTCAGCTTTTGACTGACCGTACAACCTGGCAATAAAAGGAACCGCCGCGTCACCCCAGAATTCTTTTATGCCGTATTCAATACGTCGCATTGTTGCCGCCGCCAACGGCTTTTTTCTTTGGCTGATAATTTGACTAGGAATCGACCAGTCTATTATTTCCGCTGCGCTATGCCAGTTCGGTAAAATCAAATCACCGCCTTTTACATTCGTTGGTTCCGGCCACAAAATCTGCTTGCCGCAATCTTTTCTTACAGCTTGAATAAAAAGCCGCCTTCTTGAAGTAGGCACACCATAATCAGCAGCACATAAAACCTGCCAATCAACAATGTAATTTAGCGACCGCAAGCCGGAAATAAAAGCGTCAAAAGTTTTTCCCTTGCATTCTTTTATTATTTTTCCTTCTGGATCTAACGGCCCCCATGTTCTGAATTCCGGCACATTCTCAATAATAATTCTTTTCGGTCTAAGTTCTTCTGCGAATCTAAGCACTTCCCACGCTGGCGACCTCATATCTTCAGAACGCGGTTTGCCACCCCTGGCCGTTGAAAAATGCTGACATCCAGGGCTTGCCCATATTAAATCAGTGTTTTTGCTTGCTTTCAGTGTTTGCGGCTGTATGTGTTGCACATTTTCGCAACGGTGTTCCGCAAAAGGATAATTCTTTGAATGCGTTTCAATCGCTCTTTCCCAGTGGTTAATTGCGCTCATATTTACATCAAAATTATAATCGTGCGCAGCTTCTATAAGTCCTGTAGATTCGCCACCGCCTCCACAGAACATGTCTACGATATTCAGTTTGTACATTTTAGTCCCCTAGCTTTATTTGCTTTTGACTTTTCATAGTTTTTTTTCTTGTGTTCCTTTATCTCCAAGACAGCTTTTTTAAGATTTAATTTTGCCTTTTCATAGGACTTCGCCTTTGGTTCTCCAAGAGCAAGTCCTCTGTAACGATGACTCCAAGCGTTATAAAAAAACATCTTGTCCGCAGCCTCTTTGCCATTCTTGTAGAACAGCACATCATATTGCGCACGGACGACATTCTTTTGTAACCGTGCCAGCTCTGAATTGTAAAATGAATTCTCCTTTCTGCGCTCACGCTCTTTTTTGGTCATTTTTTTTTCCTCAATATCCGTTGCTTTTTTCCTCGACCGACACGTGTCGGTTCAGTGCGTCTCTGAATATTCCTCCAGCAGAAAATGTGCGGTGATTCTGTCTTATCCGCTTTTCAATTCCAATCAGCTCTTTGTCCACTGAAGAACTTTCAAACACATTCAGATTGCAGAATTTCTCAACTGCTTCAAATGCATTTTCCTTATTCAAAAATTCAACATTAACGCTGACATCGGAAGAATTTCTCATCGCAGAACTCCAGGCTGAGTACCAGCTCAAATATATTCTCTTTCGAAGACGCCATTCCTCGTTTTTTAAATCAGGCTTGACCAAAACTAGAAGACAGAACTGAGGTCTGCACATTCCACCGCCGCTGTCATAGCCCACATAAAATTTTCTTAAAATGCCGGAATATTTTTTTCTGAAGAAAGTCCAGCGGCTGTTGCTCCATGCTCTCCAGGCACGGAACATTATGTCCGAAATCTCTGCAAGCTCCTGCAATCCGCACCAACCGACATCAAAAGAAATCCTGCACAGCAAGTCCGGCGATTTTTTTATCATCTGAGCTATCAAAAACTTTCTCTTTTTTGAGAAATACATATTTTTCCACCAATGACATATATTTTCACGTCTAAACCTGTAATAAATATGTCATTATAGAAATATCTTGTCAATATATAAATATTTCTTACAAAAATACAAATTTCAAAAATCCTATACCAAAATGCAACAGAAATCCACTGTACTACACCACTATTTATAGAAGAAAAAAGACATCCGCATTACAGAAAAAACGCACGTAACACAGACAATTCCAGAATTGGAAACGAAATAGCACGGCTTGTAGTACAAACCTTTATCTTGCGTCCAAGAGTTACTCTTTTTTCTCTTTTGCTCATTTCATCTCTTTTCAATAACGGCTCTTTTTCTGAAAATTCTTTTAATGACTTGAAAAGTACGACTTTATCGGAAAAAACGCCCTTTTTTAAAAGTTGAACCGACACGTGTCGGTTCAACAGCAGCAGCGGATACACATACTCTTGAAAAATCCTGAATATCAGGCTATAAATGGAAATGAACTTCTGCCCGCCCGAAGGAGTTCAAAATGCTTATCATCGCAGAAAAACCGAATGTCGCAAAAGAATTTGCGGATGCGCTCTCATGCAGAAAAACCGGCGGAATATATTCCGGAAAAGACACCACAATTACAAACTGCAAAGGACATCTGTTCAACCTTGAAGAGCCGAAACACTACACTTCCGAAATTTTTCCGATTATTCCAGAGAGATTCGATTACCGAGCAAATCCAAATACATCGGAGCAGACTAAAATTGTAATCAGCCTTCTGAAAAAGCACCGCAACGAGGAAATCCTGATTGCGACCGATGCAGACCGAGAGGGCGAAGTCATCGCAAGGGAATGCCTTCTGATGGCTGGAATCACAGACTTCAGCAGGATAAAAAGATTCTGGGTCTCGCAGGCTCTCACCGCGGAAGTCATAAAGAACGGAATAAGAGACGCAAAACCGCTGTCGGAATACAACACGCTCTCGGCGCAGGGATTCGCACGGCAACACGCAGACTGGCTTGTCGGAATGAATTTTTCAAGATACATAAGCCGCGCCGCAAACACAAAGCTTCCTGTCGGAAGAGTCCAGACGGCGATTCTAAGCGCAATCTCGGAAAGGTGCGACGCAATAAAAAATTTCAGGAGCGAGAAATATTTTGAGCACTACGGAATTTTCCGACCGACACGTGTCGGTTCAGGGAACACCGAATGCACAGGAATTTACTTTGAAAACAACACAACAAAATTCCCAGACGATTCAAGAAGGCAGAAACTAGAAGAATGTGTCGGGAAGAAAGCAATTCTGAAAGAAAAAAAGGAAGAGGAAAAATCCGTTGAGCCGCCACAGCTCTACAACCTGAACTCTGCGCAAAAAGACGCATTCAGGTTTTTCGGCTACAGCGCAGATGAGACGCTCTCAATAATCCAGTCGCTATACGACGAGCTCAAATGCGTGTCCTATCCGCGAACTCCGTCCAAAGTGATGGGAAGCGGAAATACCGGGCTTTGCAAAGATGTGTTTGACGAGCTTTGCAAAGCATACCCAAAATACAGGCAACTTGCCTCAAGCGAGAATTTCTCAATTTCAAACAAGAGGTGCTTCAACGACAAAAAACTTGAAGCCCACCACGCACTGATTCCGCTGAAAGCCCTTCCTGAAAACGCAGACGAAAAACAGATGAACATCTACACGCTGATTCTTGAACGTTTCATGGCAACCTTCCTCCCGGAGTCAAAATATATCCAGCAGGTCTATATTCTTGAAGTCGGAGGAAACACATTCAAAATCTCCGGAAAAAAGACAACAGTACCAGACTGGAAAAAGTTTACTGATATATTATCCGACCGACACGTGTCGGTTCAAAGCAAAGAATCTGAAAGCGAAGAACAAAGCCTTGACGGAATCGACTGGAACTCGCTTGTCCTTTCCGAAACAGAGACAAAGGAAAAATGGACAAAACCGCCAAAATATTTCAACGAGGCAAGCATTCTCTCGTTCATGGAAAATCCGAAGCCCGACCGACACGTGTCGGTTCATAATAAACAAAATGAAAAACTTACAGGACTTGGAACTCCGGCGACACGGCACACGTTCATTCCTAAGCTCACTGCAAACGGATACATTGAACTACAGAACAAAAATTTCATCTGCACAAGACTCGGCGAAACGCTCCTTTCCGCATTGAGAAATTCCTCATTGAAACAGATTGCCGACATATCAGCAACAACTCAATGGGAAAAAGAGCTTGCGGAAAATCCCGAAACCTTCGAGAAAAAAATGAAGGACTTTGTGAGGCAGGCTGTCAGCACGGAAATAAAAATCGACTACATAGGAATCACTGCGGATGAAATCAAGTGTCCGCTCTGCGGAAAGCCCGTAAAGGAAAGCGCAAAAAGCTGGTTCTGCACAGGCTACAAGGACGGCTGCAAATTCAAGTCGCTGTGGAAAGAAACACGAGGAACAAAATTCACAAAGCCGGACATAAAGGCTTTATGCGAGGGGAAAAAGACATCGCTCAAAAAATGCACGAAGAAAGACGGCGGAAACTACGAATGCCGCTTCATCCTGAACAGAGAGAACTCATGGGAGCTTGAGCCGGTGTTTGAAAAAAATAAAAAAAAGTAAACCGACACGTGTCGGTTGCAGAATCAGGCTTGTGGAAAACTCAGAGGCACTTCCAGATGCCGCCCGTGCCTAAGCACGGCTTGAGTTTTCCATAAGCCCTCATTTCTTATCTTGAAAAATGAACCGACACGTGTCGGTCGTAAATAAAATTCTTGCTTGAAATACAAATCTGCATTTTTCAACTGAAAATAAATAAAATGTATTGATAAAAACGTACATACATTTTATAATTACAAATAGGTGGTAAGAAATGCCAAAGGGTGAATTGGTCATAAAAGGTCGGTTTGAATGGTTCAGTGAAAAAGACAAGCTGAATATAAAGAAACACGGTTTCTCATTCGAGCAGATTTTAGATGTGTTTGATGACCCATACTTTTATGAAATTTTTGATGAGAATCATTCTGACGTAAGGCAGTATAGATTATTTGGATTAGGATGTACAAACGGAGTTTCTGTTGTTGCTACAAGCTACACTGAAAATAACCGAATACACCTTATTTCTGCACGGCTTGCATCGCCGAAGGAGAAAAATCTTTATGAAGAACGATGTAGAAAAATTAACGGCTGAAAAAGTTGCTGAAATTAGAGCCAAAGGAATAAATTTTGATGATATTCCTGAACTTACAGAAGAAGATTTTGCAAGAGGGCATTTCAAGTACTGGAAGCCTGTAAAAAAATCTATAACAGTTCGGATAGACCTTGATAATTTGAATTGGCTAAAAGAACCAGGAAAAGGCTATCAAAAAAGGCTGAATGAGGTCTTGCGCTGGGCGAAAATGCACGGCTGTCCTTTAGTTAATTCGTAGGCGGTAAGGAAGAGAAGAAAAAATCATTTTGCCTAAAAAGTCCTCTCAAAACGCTTCTATGAGCGTCTGAGGGGCAAATTCTGCTGTTAAACCGACACGTGTCGGTTCAGTAATGTAATATATCCTGTCATTTTATTTCTATTGTAAGATTTCTATCTCCCAAACATCTGCACAACCATGCTTGCGATTGCGACGACGGACATTCCGTAGATAATCATGTCCTTTACGGAAAGTTTTTTGCTTTTTACACCTGGTACACTTTCAATCAGCTTTTTGTTCTCGGCGGCGCACTGCTTCAGAAAGTCAATCGACTGTTTTTTTATTGTCTCAAGATGTGCCTGGCATTTTTCGGTGTAGGCTTTTATCATGTCTGACGACTGCGCTTTTAGGATTTCATACTCGTTCTTTGAGTTTGCAAGAAGTGTTGTTGAAACTTCCGCGATTTTCTTTTCAGCCTCGTTCAGGTAGCTTGTTGTGGCTTTTTCGGTTTCGTCCTTAAATTCCTTGATACTGTCCTTTATGATTTCGTCAGCCGATTTCAATTCCGTGATTTTTGCATGGATTTCCGCTGTGCAGGTGTCCATGGTTCTTGTCATTGTCTGGATGAAAATCGAGACTTCCATTTTTTCTTTCTGGAGCTGCTTTTCAAGCGCAGCGACTTCCGCTGAAAGATTCGCGTTTTTCACCCGCTCCTCAAGATAATTCTCATAGGATTCCGCCGTGTCAAGTTTTTCCTTCAGGACTTCGGTTGACTCAATCAGCGCGTTGAACTTTGTGATTGTGTCGTCGCGAAAATGCTCAAGCTCGCTGTTTTTTGATGTGATAAGGCTGTTTGCGATTTCCTTTAAATCCTGGACATCGTCAAGAGTTTCCGCAAGGGCGATGAGAAATTTTTCAGACTCCGCCTGAGGAATCGTCACCATTTTTGCGCCTTGCTTTTCAGTCTTTTGTGTGCTTGTGTCCAACTGGTTTTCTGTTTTTTGATTCGAGAAGTTTTGAATAAGTGCCATTCTGTTTTCCTTTCGACCGACACGTGTCGGTCGGAGTTCTATTTTCTTCTTTCTGAAAGATTTTTTTCGATTCTGACAGGAACGCCATTTTCCCAGTATTCCTCTGTGTCGCCGCCTGCGTCCACGATTTTCTCGATAAATCCGTCCTTCCAGTATTCCCAGTGATTCGGATATTCAACGGCAGGCTCTTCATTTTCAGAATGGATAAGTCCGTTCTTGAAGTTGAAAATCACGAGCGTGTCAGCTCCGTTTATCCTTATTGACTTGCTGTTCTGTCCGTTCAGCGGAATTCCGTCCATGACGAACTGCTCCATCTGGAATTCCTTGAATGGCGAGCTTGATTCCTTGAAAAGGTCGTTCTTGGCGAATTCAGCTCTTTTTTGCTCAATCTCTTCTTCTGTCATTGCTTGCTCCTTGTTACTTTCTTGATGGCACTTGAAGCCCATTATGCCACCATTCCTCATAGTTGTCGATGTGGTCGATTACCGCAGGCTCATTGTCGCAGTGGAGAACTCCGTCTTTCCAATGCTCGATGTGAGTTCCGTCTGTTGTCTCGATTGCCGGAAGAAGATTTCCTTCCTCGTCTGTCGAATCGTTCAGTAAGCCGTTTTTTACCCTGATTGTTATGGAATCTTCTATTATATAGTCGCCATCTGCAACCTTGTTTTCCTTTGTCATTATCCGTCTGTACTGGTATTGCTTGAAATTTTTCATTTAGAACCTCGTTATCATTTCACTTTTTTCTGTCTTTGGTTTTGAAAAAGGGTTCTCGCTGTTTATTTCTTCCGCAATATCCTTCTGTTTTTCTCCGGTTTCATGTGCGGATTTCAGAATCTTTTCCAGAATGTCCGCAAGCTCCGATGAGCCTGAGTCGCAATTGTTCAGTTCGTCGGCAAGAACCGCGATGTCGTTTTTTGTAAGCCTTACAGGAACTGTCATCGATGTCATTTTGTTTCCTCCATTTTTGTATATTTCGGACACAGCGTTACATATTCAGCCGAAATGTAGTATTTGCTTCTTTCCTGGTTTGGATTTTCCAGAGTTTCATATTTTTTCTGCCGCAGAAATCCAGAAACAACAATCTCCTTATCCTTTTTAAGATAGTCGAAGATATGGCTTGCGGCCGCTTTCAGAAAATGGACTTCAATAATAAGAGGCTCGCTCTTCTGATATGGAAGGCCGTCATCCTGTGCATTGAATGTTACAAGCGGAATTTCTCCAGCTGAAGTCTTTACGAGAAATATTTGCGCGTCGGAAACTAGCTTTCCGTGCAAAGTTATTGAATTCAATTTGTTAAGCTCCTTAATGTTATTTTTATTGCTATGAGCGTGAAACACCAGCAGAACACCTTTGACACCGCCCTGTTTCTCCAGGTCCAGTAGTCATAATGACTATAGCGGAATACGTATGACATTATAAAAATCAGGACGCTTCCTGCGGTTATGAACAAAAGAAGTGCAAGCGGCGTAAAGTGCAGGTTCAGAAAATGCAGGATATATGCCAGCCTTGCGTTGAGAATTCTTATTATGCCTGACGATTTTACGGCTGACAGAATCCTGTGCATTTTCAGACAAGCTCCTCTGTGTCAGAATAGATGTCTGAGTCAAAATCCGGCTCCTCCTCATAAATCATGCTTTCCTCATTCTGTGTTTCCGGCTGCGGAATTGCGGCGGGTTCGGAAGCTGGAAGGCTGCTCTTTTCTGCGGAATCTTTTGCGTCAAAAATAAGCTGGATATTCCTTACACCGATTGCAGTCGCACTTTTCTTCACTCCGTCCTTTTCCCATCTGTCCTGCTTCAAATAGCCGTCAATAATTACCTTTCTGCCTTTTGTAAGGTAAGGAAGAATTTTTTCCGCATACTGGTTGTATACGGAAAGCGGAAAGAAATTTCCGACCTGAACAAATTCACCTTTCTCATTCTTGTAGCTTCTGTTTGTCGCTATGCTGAAAGTCGCGATTTTCATGCCGTTTGGCATTGTTTTCATTTCCGCATTCCGGACTACGCGTCCGAAAAGTTTTACATCGTTAAGTTCCATTTTTTGCTCCTTGACCGACACGTGTCGGTTCTATCTGATATTGTTTCTAATCCGCAGCGCAATGCCGAGCACCGCAGCGCAGATTAGTATTGCCCAAAGTGTTATTCTTGCAGTCCATACAATTTTATATTGCAGGCTCTGGCTTCTGAAATTTTTCAGGAAGCGCGTTATCCGCTGAAGGACTGCAATGTTTTCATTTTCTTCGCCTGATTTTTTGTTCTCAAAAAAGCTCAAGAATTCATCAAGCCGTTTTTTCTTTTTTCTCATGCCTCTATTCCGTATTTTTTGTAAAGCTCGCTCATCTCCGTTTTTAGCTGCTCCCGTGTGTTCTTGTCTGCAAGACTTGCGAATCCGAGCGACAATTTCCATCTGATGAATTTCTCCTCGTCTATTTTGAAAAGCTTTTTCTTTTCCGGCGGAAGATTCCAGATTTTCCGTGCGATTCCAAGTTTTTCATCATCGTTTGCGGTTGTCATGTCGAAGCCGCATTTAGGGCAGCTTGCATATACATTGACTTTTTCCTTTCCGCAGACCGGGCAGACGCTGAGGTATTTCTCGCTCTCGGCCGCTTTTTCAGAAATTTCTGCCTGGCAGTTCCTGAATTCCTGAAGAATGTCGTTCTGGAAGAAAAGCCTGTAAGCAAGTCCGCGTGTATTTGCAGGCTTCTTTTCTGCAACACGTTTTTTGATGAACTCAAGATAGTTTTCCGCTGATTCTATTTTTATTTTGTTTTGTAAAAAGAATGCTGCTGCTTTTTCCGGAAAACTCTCGTCAAATGCGTTTTTTCCGAAAATTTTTTCAGAGGCATTGTTAAAAGCAACAGCAGAATTCTTGAATTCGGAAATTTTTAAAGAATCAGTAACCAGAGAATCATTGGTAAGAGAATCGTTTAAAGCATAGGAACTGGAGTTCCCTTGCGCATAGGTATTTTCATTCCTTTCCGCAAAGGTAGTGGAATTCCTTTGCGGACTTTCAAAGTAATTTTCTGAATCCGCATAGGTCGTTTTTGTCCCTTGCGGATTTTTATTTTTCGCAAAGGTAGTGGAGTTCCTTTGCGAGATTTTTATACTTTTATCAGAATCTGTTTTTTTTGACTCTTGTCGTTCTGCCGCCTTTGTATTCAAAAGCGTATCGTAAAGCTCCGTTGTCCTGTAATATGAGCGTTTTCCGCCCTGTGTTATGACTGTTTCTCTCTGCATAAGGCCTTTTTCAACGAACGCATCGAATCTGCGACGGATTCCTTTTTCAGATGTAATTCCGATTACAGGAAGATCTTCCATTATCTTGGAGATTTTTACCCAGCCGAAAATTTTTGGATTGTCGGATGAATCCTTAAAAATACGCTTTTCCATTTTTCCGATGAAGAAATTCGCGAACCAGTCGAGAATCAGAGCATCCGTGACATCGAGTCCGTATTCGAGAAGTTTTTCCTGCGAGTATGCGAAAACAGAGAATCTCATGACTTTTCCTCCTTCTGAAGATTTTTTCCGTGTTCACGGAGAATCCCCTTGAGTTTTTCCTGAAGCAGAATGAATTTTCCGTCCGGAATGTCCCTGTCGATAAACGGAAGAAAAATTGATGTTATCCTTGCGGCGAAGTCATCGTCAGAGAGCTTCTGCGCATGGACAGTTTCCGTGCGATTTGAGAGAGTTCCGATGTATCCTTTTTGAAGGAGTGTCGATATGTAGTTCATGTCCGCTCTCCATCTTGTTTATAAAAGTTTCCAGTTCTCATACCATTTTTCAGGTTATGCAAGCCTAATTGCAAACCAATTACTGCACAAAAAATACCAAGACCAATAAAAAAAATAGCTTCCGGTCTTTTCATTTTTTATTCTCCACTGTTTCAAGTTTTATATCTTCTGGCATATTCCAACATTTGTTTTCTTTATCGAGTATAAGCCTGTCCCCAATGTTGTACTTGTCGTAAATTTCTTTGGAAACTTTGTGATTTCTTTCTTGAATAATTTTATGGGAATAATTTCTGTTTCCGTTTTTGTCTATTTTGAATATTGAAATATTCCTGACAGTTTTTAGGTAGTAAAAAGTTTCCTCTGGAGATTCTGTAAAGTTGAGATAACTGATACCACCTAGAATTGCAAACGCCTCTTTTTCTGCTGGTTTTACTTTTGTATATTTGTTCTTGATGGTCATATAATTTGAATATACTGTTTCCGTCTTGTGTTCATTGCTAAGTAGAAAAAACATAAATGGACTCAAAATAAGCAATGAGATAAAGGCACATACAGCAATCAAAATGGCAGTTTCCTTTTCATTTTTCTTCATTCGTTATTCTCCTTGTTATAAACTATTCGCTGTCTTTCTCTGTATTCTTCGCAAGCGCATCAATGATTTTCTTTAAATCCTGCTCCATTTTTTCCTCGTGCCGTATTTTTGCTATGAAACAGAGACAGGCATAGGATTCTTTTGGGGAAAGAACTGCTGAAAAACAGGATTGCTGGTTCTCCTCTGATTCTTCCAGTGAAAAAGAAAAGTCTTTTGATTTGAGAATTTTCATTGCTTCTGCGGAGAATTTTCCATTCGAATAAAGACGGAATTCCGCTCCGCACGAGCTTTCAAAGGCGGTTCTGCATTTGCCGTAAAGTCTTCTTTCAATTTCTGTCATTCTGAATCCTCCTTGCTTAAAATCTCTTTAACGTCAAGAATTGTCGAATAGATTGTTATTCTTGTTGCTGTGCTGCATACGGCTGTAACGCTTTTCATGTCAGTAGGCTCGTCAACCTGTACGATAGTTATTTCCGTGTTTCCTTTCCTGAAAGAAACAGTATTTCTTTTTAGATAGTCCTGGCTTTTGTACAGGCAGTTTCTGACATTCCATGCTATGTATTCATCAGAATCAGTTTTTATGATATATCTGCTGTCCCAGTCCGTCGCTTTGAGCACTTTGACATTGTCGTAGTTTCCATATTGCACTGGCACTGAATCGCATGAGAAAAATGGCATTGAAATTATAAAAACCAAGAATGTTAGGGATGTGCTTTTCATTGCTTGCAACTCCTTATTTCTCTGATATGCTCAATTATTTGCAGTGCAATGCAGGCAAGAGTTACCGGAATGGAGGAAATTAATAGCAGTAGATTTTCTCCCTTGGTAAGCATAACTGAGATATTTAGAATTAGAAAAAGAACTGTAAGAGCAATCTTTGTGGCTATAAAAATTGCGTTTTTTTTTGTCTTTTTATCAGGAAGGCTTTTTATTTCTTTCATTTTGGCTGCTCTCCTACATTCTGCTCAGTTTTTCTGAAACTATTTCCAGTCGCTCTTCAAGCTGTTGAATTGTTTTTTCCAGCCTGGCTTTTTCTTTTGTGAGTTTTTCATACGGCGATGAGTTTTTGTCTTTTTTTATGGAAGCAGAAGCCTGGTTTATTGTTTTACCTTTTTTCAGTCCGTCTATTATGTTTTGCTGAGTCTGTGAATCCTTTACTTTGAGGACTGTTTCCATTTCATCTTGACCGAAGTTTTCTTCTATATTTTTGCTTTTAAGGCATTTTTCTGCCGTATTCTTGGATATGTTCAAGTCGTGCGAAAGTATGTCCTCAAATCTGATGCTTTCTTCCTGGGATTTCTCATGTATTTCTGAAAGAATCTTTCCGAGCTTCTTTTTTAGGTTTACGATTTCACGGTCAATCTCCTTTGCTTCTTCAATTAAAGCAGACAAATCCTTAGAGCGTTCTCTCGTATAGATTTTTGCTTCGACAGCTTTTTCCAGAAGGTCATCGAATTTCGCCCAGAATTCCGCTGTGTGGCTTTTACCACCATTCTTCACTTCAATACCGAGCTTCTTTTGCTTACAGTTTATAAGGTGATGTGTATATTCGTGGATTGCCGTGTATATAAGCTCATTTTCCGTGGCGAAATTCTTGTTGTGAAGGAAAATTTCAAATGTCGCAGGTGCATACAGCCCATTCACTTTTTTAGAAACTTTTCCTGTTTGCGTGACTGAGAAGTCTATGTCTGCTTTTTCAAGAGAAAGAAGTATTTTCTTGATTTCTTCGTTTGTCATTGTCTATTCTCCTGATTCAACTCTTCTTTTTATCTCTTTTGGGACAGATTCTGAGACAGAAATTACATATGTATCTTTTTCGTCCTGCATTCTCTCGATTTCCTCCAAGTCTATGCCGTTTTTGTTTATGATTATTAGGGGCATTTAGCGATTCCTTTTTCTTTTTCGCTTGGCTATTTCAGAAATAATGTCCGCAGCTACAAAGGCGTTGAATAAAAAAGAATATGCCATTTCATTCTTTTATCTCCTCGAACAGATTCAGCTGTTTTCCTTTTTGCATTGCCTCTCTTTTGGCGATAATGTCGTCAACTTTTTTCTCAAGCTCCTTTGACTTTTCAAGAGATTTCTGTGAACGAGTACGGAAATAACATTTCTGCGCCGCCCTCATCTCGGCGACAATATCTGCAAACTGTCCTGCGGTCATTTTTTTATTAGATTCCTTACTTTTTTGTTGTGGCCGCATTTCTCCAGATAATTTTGATATTTTCAATCTGCTCAAGAAAATCGCCATCGTTGAAGGTCATTGTAAAAGTCATACAGATTCTCCCATGATGATGTCATCATCAAAATCAGAAATGCCTGAATCACCGTTGTCAGAATCAGAGGATTTTTCTTCTTCCTGTTTCTGCTCATCAGACAGATTAAAAGCCCTGTAGATTCTTGCCACAGAGAAATCGTCAAAATGGCTGTCATTGCGGATTTCCTCAGTGGTCTTTCCGCTCTCAATTTCCGAAAGAATGAAGTCATAGATTTCGTATGCAAGCTCGCTGCCTTTTTTTAGTCCGGCTTCGTAAGCCGCTTTTCGTTCCTTTGTGCGCTCGGAATCCTCTTCCGGGGAAAGTCTGTATGACGGCCGTTCGATTCCGTCCGAATGGTTGAAATTCAAACCTGCTGGCGTCCCCTCATTTGTGGAAAGTGACTCTGAAATGTCATCGTCTTTGTCTGTTGATTTCTTCTTAGACGCTTTTCGGGATTTCTTATCAGCCTTGATTTCCTTGCAGATGTCCTTTACCGTTGCCTCTCCTGATTCAATCCTTTCTCGCTGCTCATCGGTCGCCTCCTCGTCAACGGTTTCTTGATTGATAATTTCGTTGTAAATCTGATTCGGCGAAGCCTCTCCGTTCTCGATTCTTTCAATCTGCTCATCGCTTGCCATGCTGTTCACTTTGTTCGCGCGCTCAACTGTTTTTTCCGAAACTCCAAGCTCTTTTCCTATAGCCTCGTTCTTGTTCCCCTCAAGGCTCTGGATATAGTCGCTCCCCATAAGCTCCTGGATGTTTTTCAAAAGGTCAATTCCATTAAGATTTCTTCTGTCAGTCTGAAGATGAAGAGCATAACGATGGGCTTCCTCAAAAGTTTCAAATGTATGCTTGAAATAAGGAATCATTTTTATTCCTGCTATTTTACTGGCTGCAACTCTTGTATAGCCATCTATAAGATAATTATGTTCCTTTCCGTCATCACCTTTTGTAACCCAGATATGAACCGGCTGGCTTGAATCAAAATTATTTTTTTCCATATCGACTGTAATCCGATTAAGCAAAGCTTTATCTATAGAAAAAAGATTTTTGAACTTTTCATGCTCTTCGATTTTTTCAACGAGAATATTTTCTGATAATTTTAATCCGTTATTTGCGAATGGCAGATTTCCACCTGCAGTTATAATGTTGAGTTTTTTTGCCATGTTTTGTTTCCTCCATGTAAACAGACCGACACGTGTCGGTTAAAATTTCTCTACTTCATTACTATTTTCTGCAAGCATGTTTACAAGTTTGTTTATTTCCGTTGCCAGACGTTTTGCTCCAACAGTTCTGCTTGTTATGCTGATTTTTTCATCAGTCTGTACATATTTATCAGCAGCAGATGTCTGTGGAATATGAACATCAAGAATATTTTGGAATTCGCTTTCAAAAACCTGTACAAATTGTGATTGCGTGGAGGTTGAAAAAATAGCTAATTTCTCCTGCCAGTGAGAATAGAGCAGATACCATTTTTCAGCCTGCTGTGGACAGTCGTCGTAAATCTGACGCTGGAGAAATTTAGTTGTAGTTAGATTGAATGATGTAAATTCGAGAGGAGTAAGAATTATATCAGCAGCAATCAAGGCATTTATAACAATGTTGTCGTAGGTCGGAGCAGTGTCAATCACAACATAGTCGTAGCCATTATCCCGAAGAGTTTTTTGAAGTTCGTTGTAACCGATTCCTCTTAATTTGTATATGTTCAGGTGGCTTGGAATTATATCAATGTTTTCTACACGTGATTTTATTGCATAGTTTTTTATGCTGTTGTGGCTAAGAGATTCAAAGACATTGCATCTTTCAATCGTTTCTGCAATGTTCTCAATTCCTGCTGTAAAGTACATTGTGCCAGAATTGTTTGGATCAAGGTCAAAATAGAGAACCTTAAATCCTCTTGCCGCGAGGTTTGTCGCCGTCAGAATGGAGTCCGTTGTCTTTCCGACTCCGCCTTTCATGCTTGAGTACGTGATTACCATAATATTTCCTTCCGTTGATAGAAACTGCCAAGAGAAAAAATCTGCCCGCCCTGGGTTTATTTTTTTTCTCTTGGCAAAATAAAAAAAGACATTTTGGAGTTGGGTTTACTTTCCAAAATGTCTTTCCACAGGTCGTTTTTATAAAACAACCAGAAAAATACCCAACAATCTTTTCCAGTTATTCTATAAAACGTCTTTGTAGATTAATTTTATTTTTCCAATCGTAAAGAAAACAATTAAGGTTTGGGACCAGAGGGTCGCAGGTTCAAATCCTGTCATCCCGATTTGAAAGGCTTGCTTGATTTTGGCAAGTCCTTTTTTTGTTTTAAACTGATTTTTTTTTAAATAAAAAACTGCCTGGAATTTTTCATATAAAAAAAGTTTCAGACAGCCAGATTTTTCAGAAAAAAATTTTATTCTTCTATATCAATGCTTGAAATTTTATAAGTCATCGAATATTCATCAAAATTTATTTTAGAAATTTTTCCTTTGATTTCAACTAGCGAATCAGGATTGAAGCCAATCACTTCATCGTTGTTGCTGTAATAATTCACAATAACCGGGTCAAGTTTTTTGTCAAGTGGAACATACAAACAAGAAACTTTATAAGCATAATTTTCAGCCTTGCTTTCATCAACAGAAGAGACAAGAACTTTTGTTTCCATGGATTTTTTTTCAACAGGATGCTTTTTAAACCAAAGTTTCGCCTTGAGCTTGTTAGAAGATGTTGAAGCCACAGATTGCAACACTCCGAAATCAGTATAAGCCTTATTTTCAAATTCGGCATATTCTTTATCAGAAAGATTCAAATTCCTGGAAATTTCATCTGCGAGAATTTTATTCAATTTTGATTTTCCGGATGCAGTCGCTTCAATCCAGTCGCCTTTTGGATTTCCATTTTTATCAGAATTGCAAGTAGCAAGCTTTTTTGTTTCAACTGAAAACTGACTTCCATTTACGCTGATGTCAATTTCAGAATCCTGACGCTGAAGAACTCCGAGCGGACCTTTCATAATTATTTTCTGGGAAACAGTGTATGTTCCAGCATCGAAGTCCGCCTTTGAAAGATACATAATGCCGTCAGATTTTTCCGAATCAGAACCGTCAGAATACATAACTGCAAAAATCGCCGGAAGAATTTCTCTTCCTTCAGGAACAGTTCCTTCGGCAGGTTTTGCATTTCCAGAAAGAGCTGAAAGGTTTTTGCCCAAACTTCCAAGACCGCTACTTTTTGCAGAAACAGCCGCCACGCACAGCATCAAAAATACAACCAATGCGACAAACGTTTTTTTCATAAAAAACTCCTTGTAAATTTAAAAAGTTATCAATACACTACCCCCCCCCGGCAATTTGTCAAGCACCAAAATAAAAATATTTTTTTTGAATTTTTCAGTTTTTTCTATTGACATAAACAATAAAAAACAATATATTTTCATACATCAATTGCCGGTGTAGCTCAGCTGGTAGAGCGGAGGACTGAAAATCCTTATGTCGTCAGTTCGATTCTGACCGCTGGCAGTTTTAAGCACTCTTTTTATAGGGTGCTTTTTTTTATTTTACGGAAAATTCTCGATGGACGATGAAGAATATTATTCAGCAATGAGAAAGCAATACTCTCCTGTTTTTCATATGCAAAAAAAGCAGAAATTTTCAGAATGGAATTCGTTGCATGGAAGAGAAGATGCAGAAATGCTGAACGAACGTGAAAGGGAAAATGAAACTCCGCCGGAAAACAGCGCAGAAAACTAGAAAATTTTCTATAAAAAATAATTTATTTTTTTTTGCATAAATTATATAATCGCAAAATGAACATAAGAATTCCGCCTTCAATAAAAAAAGGCTGTACAATCGCCGTAACAGCTCCTTCATTTGGATGCACGACAGAACCTTACACTTCCCGCTTTAATTTTGCAAAGAAAAAATTTGAATCTCTTGGCTACAAAATTTTTGCAGGAGAAACTGTTTTCAAAAGCGACGGAAAAGGAATTTCAACAAATCCAAAAAAGGCGGCAAAAGAACTTGAAGAATTTTATTGTTCAGATGAAAATTCCGCAGTTATTTCTGCAGGCGGTGGAGAAATGATGTGCGAAACAGCTGGCTTCATTGACTTTGAAAAAATTTCAGATGCAAAACCAAAATGGTTCATGGGATATTCCGACAACACAAATTTCATATTTCCTCTAGTAACAAAATGCAAAGTCGCGGCAATTTACGGGCCGACAATCACAGGTTTTGGAAAAAAATGGCAAACTCCTGAACTTTATTCGCTTGGACTTTTGGAAGGAAATGTAAAAGAAGTTTCAGGATTTGAAAAATTTCAGCTTCCGCAGAATGACAGCGATTCAACAGAAAATCTTGAAAATTTAACTTACAATCTTACAGAAAAAAAAGTCCTAAAAATTTTTCCAGAAAAATCTGATTCAGTAAAATCAGTAAAAATTGAAGGAATTTTTTTGGGCGGATGCCTTGACGTTCTTGCGAATTTATGCGGAACAAAACTTGACAGCGTAAAAGAATTCAATCTAGGCACAGAAAAAATTATCTGGATTCTTGAAAGTTGCGATGGAAATCCAACTGAAATCAGGCGGCAAGTCTGGCACCTGAAAAATGCCGGCTGGTTTGAAAAAGCTTCAGGCTTTATAATCGGACGCCCGCTCGCCTCGCTTGGAAAAGAAATTTTTGGAATAAATCAGTATAACGCAGTTACAGACATACTTTCAGAATTTAATCTTCCGATAATAATGGACGCAGACATAGGGCACGTAGATCCAGCAGTTCCTGTTGCGATGGGAATTCCTGCGGAAGTTTTTTCGGACAAAAATAATTTTACAATAAAATACAAATGGAACTGAATCAACATGGAAACTTTTTCAATCAGAATCGCAGAAGAAAAAGACGCAAAGGAAATTCACGACATTTACGATTACTACGTAAAAAACACAGTTATAACTTTTTCAACTGAAAATCCATCAATTGAAGAATTCAAAAAACAAATCGCTGTAACAAAAAAAGTTTATCCGTATTTTGTCGCGCAAGATTCAAACGGAAAAATTTTGGGATTTATCTATGGACATCAGCTAAGACCGCATGAGTCGTACAAATGGAATGTTGAATCCACGATTTATCTTTCTCCTGACGCTCCAAAAAGATGCGGAATCGGAACTTCGCTCTATAAAAAATTCATGGAAACACTTTCGCGCCAGGGATTTAAATATGTCTACGGCATAATAACTTCAGAAAACAAAGCAAGCTTTTCGATGCACAAAAAACTTGGATTCAAGGAAATCGGAAACTTTCCAAACGCAGGAAATAAAAATGGAAAATGGTACGGAATTTTCTGGATGCAAATGCAGCTAGGCGAAATATCAGAAAATCCAAAAGAGCCGATTCCATTTTCAGAATTTAAAATTTAACCGGAGAAAACATTATTTTATGGAAGAAAATAAAAACCGTTACCAAGGCGAACTTTTTTTCAATAGGATTTCAAAAAACCAGAAACGCCTGAAAAAATGGGCAAGAAAAAACAGAATTTCATGCTACAGAATTTACGACAAGGACATTCCAGAAATTCCGCTTTGCCTTGACATTTACACATTTCTTCCAGAATTTGTTGAAAATAAAATCGACGCGGCAAAATACAATTCTGAGCTGAATTCCGCAATAAGCGAAAACGGACAAAAAGCAAGGGAACTTTTAACGCAGGAAAAGCAAAGAACTTACGCAAGACTTTATCTTTACGAGCGTCCTTACGAAAAGCCTTTTGAGGAGGAAGAATTGTGGCTGAAAGAAATGAGTTTTCAAACTTTAAAAGCGCTGGAAATTCCAGAATCAAATGTAATAGTAAAAATGCGAAAAAGGCAGCGTGATGACAACGGAAAAAGAAGCCAATACAAAAAAACAGAAGAAACAAACAGCATAAAAGGGATTGTTTTTGAGCAAGGTCAGCTTTTTTTTGTAAATCTGACTGACTATATAGACACCGGCATTTTTTTCGACCATAGACCGCTTAGGCTAAAACTCCGAGAAACTTGCAAAGGAAAACGCGTATTAAATCTTTTTTGCTACACAGGAAGCTTTTCAGTTTATGCGGCTGAAGGAGGTGCGGCTTTTGTCGAAAGCGTTGACATGAGCAACACTTACACTGAATGGACTAAAAACAATCTCAAACTGAATGATTTTTTAGACATACAAAGCTACAAAACAACAAGAATGGACGTTATTCATTATCTTGAAGAAAAAGCAAAACAAATAAAAGAAAACGAGAAATTCGATATAATAATTCTTGATCCTCCGACTTTCAGCAATTCAAAAAACACAGATACTACGCTTGATTTAAATAAAGACTGGTCAAAACTAATAGAAAGCTGTTCAAAACTTTTAAGCCCAAAAGGAACCCTTTATTTCAGCACAAACAGCCGCAAGCTAAAAATGGATGAAAATCTTCTTCCGCCGGAAATGTCAGCAGAAGAAATAACAAGCTCAACAATCCCCGAAGATTACAGAAATTCTAAAATCCACAGGGCTTGGAAAATCACATCAATTTGAATCTTGCATAAAAGTTGACTGCATTAAAAACTGAAAATACATTTTCAACATTGTCATAGTCAGCATATTTTATGTAGAAATCATCGGAAAGTCCCAAGGAAACTTTCTTAGAAACAGGAAGCTCAACCGATGCTTGTGAAAATGCGAAATATTCCCAGCCTGTGTCATCACAGTCCTGTTTTTGGGCTTTATACTTGTACATTGCGTATCCGTGAACAGTCCAGTCAAAGACGAATCCTGAATGCGCATTATAAGCAATCTTTTCAACGATTTCTGCACCAGTTGTATATCCGTAATCGCAGGAAACATAATCAGGCTTAGGAAAAATTCCACGGCGCAAGTAATAATAATCAGCTGTTCCCATTATAATTCCTGCCAAATGAGCCTGCCATGCAAAGGACCCGTTTTCCGTGTTGATCCTTTGTTTTATGGCAAATCCAGGCGCAAGTGAAGAAAATTCCATGAATGAATGCCACATAAAATCATATTCAAGGACAAGACCGACAGTCGTATCGCGGTTTTCTCCAAAATCAGGATTTCTAGCAAGAAGCATTCCGTTGCTGAAAATATTTATGCTGTACATGATTTTTTCTTCAGTGGAATCCGCGCCTTCACCAGAACCAAGACCCGCCGAGCCTTGCATAGAAAGCTCAAACTGGCTGTACGGAGTATTTGAATCGTGTCCATAAGGATCGTCATACACAACATCAAGCCCAACAGAACCATAAGCCGGAAATAATTCAGAGCAATTGTCATAAGGCTCTTTTAGCCAGGTATTTGCAAAAGCAAGCCCGAATCCTGTCTTTAAAGAAAAACTCTGCAAAAGTCCGCTCGGTCCTTGCGGTGCTCTTTTTAGAATCGGGTCAGTATAAAGCCTCAAAGGATTCGCAACATAGCCAAGAATTTTGTGCCCCTTTGCATTTGCTTCAAGACCAAGCCTGTAAACCATTTCCCCTGTCACAAAGCCGCCGATTGGAGTATACGTAAGGTCGTTTGTTGATGGGGAATTTGTTTCAAAAAAATATTCCCACATAAAAGAACCTGCAGCGGAAACAAGCAAAGATTCAAACCAGTTCAAATTTGAATTTCTCGCGGCAAGATAGTAAAGTCCGCCCTGATAAGGATGCAGAACAAAATTTGTCCAATACCAGTCGCGGTCAAACTTTATTTTTCTATTCCAAGGCTCTTTTATATCATCCCAGTAAACTTGCGCCCAGCTAGCTCTTGCAGGACCAAACCGGTTCCATGAGCCAATAACAATGTTTGTGAGCAGCATTCCGCCAGCCGCAACAAAATAGTGCTTTTTTGAATCAAATTCAATGCTTTCACTTGAAAAATCCAAGAAAGCATCTGAATTTTCTGAACTTTCAGCGGTCTGTGCAAAAACATTAAAGGCAAAAACAAAAGAACACAAAACCAGAATTACTTTTTTTAACTTCATTATGATATTCCCCCATACGCTTTGAATAACCCATAAATAAAAAAAGCAGGCTTATTGCAGCCTGCTTTAAAATGTAAAAGAACAAACTTATTTTGTTTCTGTAGCTTTTACACCGTAGCGCTTGTTAAAGCGGTCAATGCGTCCAGCTGTATCAACAAGTTTCTGCTTTCCAGTATAGAATGGATGGCAGGCAGAGCAAATTTCAACATGAATATCTGATACTGTTGAGCGAGTTTCAATCACATTGCCACATACACAAGTGATTTTTGTAAGTTTGTAGTCTGGGTGGATTCCCTTTTTCATAACAACTCCTATTCTTGCCCGACATTAAAGAAAGACCGGTTAGCACTACATACACTTAAAAAAGTAGTGTTGTATCATTCCCTTACCGTTATCTAACAAATTAACGCCACAAGATAATTTTACTATTTAACTAGTATATAAAAACAACATTTTATGGTCAATATTCAAATTGAATTTTCATAAGAATTTTCTTATAATCTTCGCATGGAAAAAATAGAAGCGTTTGTATTTGACATGGACGGAATTCTTCTTGACACAGAAACCATCTGCGAAAAAACTTGGATAAAGGCAGGAAAAGAATTTGGAATTCAAGACGAAAAAGCCATGGAACTGTTTAAAAAATGTATCGGAACAAACAAAAACGACACATTCAATATTCTAAGGACTTCTCTCGGAGCTGATTTTGGGGCTCAAAAATTTATGGAGCAAACTTCAGTTTTTTTCTCGGAAATTGAAAAATCAGAAGGAATTTCGCTTATGCCCTTCGCAAAACAAACACTCGAATATTTAAAAGACAAAGGTTACAGAATTGCACTTGCGTCTTCAACTAGAGGTCCGGTCGTAACAAGGCAGCTAGAGAAGGCAGGTTTGCTTTCATTTTTTGAATCATTGTCAACTGGAGACAAAGTTTCACACTCAAAACCGGATCCAGAAATATACAAACTGGCTTGCAAAAGTTTAAATCTTCCGCCTAAAAAATGCGCGGCAGTGGAAGACAGTCCAAACGGAATAAAAAGCGCAAAATCAGCAGGACTTTTTACAATCATGGTTCCAGACAGAATAGAGCCAGATGAAGAGCTTTTAAGGAAAGTTGATTTTCTTTGCTCAAATTTAAGTGAAATTAAACTGAAATTTTAAAGTTCTGCGCTTTATAAATTTAAAAAAAACGCAACCATTGTAAACTATAATTTTTTGGGATATAATTTTGGAATGTCAATGGAAGTAATAGCAGGAAAAATGGTCTTTGGCGGAGACTGCATAGCGGAAAACAGCGAAAAGAAAATATTTATTCCATATACAATTCCCGGCGAAAAAGTCGAGATTAAAATTGAAAAAGATTTTAAAGACTACAGCATTGCAAAAAATCTAAATATAATAGAAAAATCCAGATATAGAACTGTTCCCTTCTGCCCTTATTACGGAAAATGCGGAGGCTGCAACCTTCAGCATATAGAGCCAGAATTTCAAAGACAGCTGAGAGTTCAGACTTTAAAAGATGCTTTTTTTCGCGAAGGAATTGAAATTCCGCAAATTCAGATTGTTTCGGGTGCAGACAAAGGTTACAGAGCAAGGTTCCAGCTGCACGACGGCGGACTTATGGGAAAAAAAAGCAATGAAATTATCCAAATTGACCAGTGTCCTTGCGCCACAGAAGAAGTAAATAAATATTTAAAGGAAATTCCATTCAAAGATCGTCCAAAAGGAAGAATTCATATTTTCGGAAGCAAAAACATAGCTTCAATTCCCGACGGATTCGACAAAATCGTGGTTGCAGAACAATCAGAAAAAAAACAAATTTCCGAAAAAGGCAAAAATGGAAAAAAGCAGAAAAAGTCAAAATCACGCTACGAAGGGACATTTTCAGAATCAAAAAGCACCTGCGCTGTGAAAATCCTTGACAAAAGCATAACTTTTGATGCTCTGGGATTTTTTCAATCCAACCTTGAAGTGCTAGAAAAATCGATTCCTCTTATAACGGGCGGAATTTCTGGAAAAAATGTGCTTGATATGTATTCCGGGGCTGGCACATTTTCTGTTTTTCTTACAGATTCTTTTGAAAACGTAATTTTAGTGGAACACAACAAAAGCGCAGTTGTTTACGCAGAGCAAAATCTCGCCGGAAAAAAACACAAAAGCTTTGGCGTAAGTGGAGATGTCTGGGTAAAATATCATGCGGAAACTTGCATAAAGGAATGCGGAAATTTTGACGCAGTTGTTATTGATCCTCCAAGAAGCGGAATGGAAAAATCCGTGCAAAAATGGCTTCAAAATTCTAAAATTCCACAGATAAGAAGCCTTTCTTGCGATCCATCAACCCATGCGCGGGATGCAAAAGCTCTTATAAATTCAGGGTACAGATTGGAAAAACTTTTTCTTTTAGATTTTTACCCGCAAACCGGGCACATTGAAAGCCTTGGATATTTTGAAAAATGAAAAACCTGTCCAGAAAAATATACATCATGATATTTTTTATAGTAAAAATATTGCTTTTGTCTGCTCAAAATTCTTTTACATCGCAGGAAATTGATTTTACAAATGAAAAACCTTCTTTTGTATCTGTGCTTGGCGGAAACATCTTGTGCCAGCCTGTAAAAACAAGCTACGGTTACATTGCCGCAGGAGATGGAAAACAAATTTTAGGTTTTTCAAAACTGGGAAAACTTTTGTGGCAAAGAGCCGCTCCGGGAAGACTAAAGCCATTTGTTACAGAAGGTCCGGCGGATTTAATTTACGGAGCAACAACAGATTCCACTCTTTTTATGATGAATTCTTCAGGACTTGTCTTGTGGACACAAAAATCGGATTTCAGCATAGAAGAAGCACCCTTGTGCGGAAAAGACGGAAGAATTTTTATCCGCGGAATAAACGGAATTTCTTGCTACGGATTAAAAGGCGTAAAAAGGTGGCAGATTGAAACCGAAGAGCAAAATATTTCAATTCCGCTTGTAGCGCTGAATGACGGCACAATTTTAGCATTTCTTTCAAGAACTCACGATGGAAAATCAATTGCAAAAAGGATTTCCCCATTCGGAATAGAAAAAGAAGAAATTATTTTTGCAGGCCAAGTTTTGCAGGCAGTTTCATGCAAAGAAGGTGTCGCGCTTGCATTTTCAGACGGAAGCATAGGACTTTGTTCTGTAAACGAAAACGGCTCTTATTCAAAATGGACTTTTCTAAAAAAAGATTCAGGAGCTGCGAAACTTTCAGAATTTTCCGGTAAATTAGCGGCAATATATAAAAATTCTGTTTACTATTTAAATGAAAAAACTGGCGGAAAAATTTCAGAATTTCAAAACGGCGTGCAAAATTTTTTCTATTCAGAGCACACGTCTCAAGGTCTTGTAATTTGCGGAGCATACAACGGAGTATGCTATAAGGAAGACGGAACAATTTCATGGAAGGCAAAATTCAGTCCGCAGAAAAAATGGAATTTTGTGTTTGCTTCAGATTCCGGCTATCTTATTTTCTGCATGAGCAACTGGGCTTTAGAGGCTTTTCAAACAAGATTGAATTTTTCAAAATCACAAGATTCATTTATAGAAAAAAAAGTTTCGCCGTATAGCTATAAATATTCTGGAATAAAATCAGACGATTTTTCAGGGCGCGCAATAAATGAAAATCTTGAAAGTCAAATAAAGGAAAAATTTTCACAGGGAAATTTCGGAACAGAAGAAGAAAACTGGAATTCTTTAATACAAAGCGAGATTGATTTTCTTTACGACGACTGGACAAAAACAGAAAATCTTTTTTACAACGAAAAACCTTATTTCAAAAGAAATATCGAGTATTGCCAAAAACTTATAGAACTGGAAAGCGAAAGCGGAATTTACTTTGGAAAACTTTCTTCACTCCTAAAGAAAACAAGCGACACTTCACTATTGCTTTGCCTTGTCAGGGCAGCCGCAAAAAGTTCATTCGATCCGCAAGGTGAACTTCTTTCTTCTATTGAAATCATTTTAAAAACAAAAACAAGCAAAAACGACAAAAAGCTTTTGCAGGAAATCGCTGATTCAACATACGAAATCTGCCGCTTTATGGGACGTCCTTCATTTTTCAGAAAAGGTCAGGAAATTTTAAAATATATGCTTTATCCGCAGTTCGACAAGGAAACAAAAGATTATGCTCTAAAAACTCTCGATAAAATTATTGAAGCCCAGCTTTAACTTTAAACAAGGGCAAACGCATTATAAATGTATTCAGCATAAAACTGGCTCCCAGTCATGGTTTCCTGGTTCAAAATCGCGCAATAATGCGTTTGCACTGAACTTTAAACGTATTTTCGTAGAATTTTTTCAGAAACCATGATAAAATATTCTAGTCTGGAGGAAATATGAACAGAAAGTTTTTAGCCTCGCTGATTTTTGCGGCAGGCTCAGTATTTTTCGTTTCTGCACAAAATGTAAACGAAAGGGAACTTAGAAGCGCAGGAGACGCAAGCACAATCGTATTTGAAAACTACGAAGGTCCTCATTCTGTAATTGAAACAGCGGCCGCTATAAATTCAATCGGAGCAGGACTTGGAAATCAGCTTAAAAACGCAGGAACTAAGTCAAGCGGAACATTCGGCGCAAACGGAAAATATACAGTCATTCATGCAGTCGATTCTTCCGAGCAAGGAAAACTTGACGCAGATATTATCATTATAAATCCAAATGCAACAGTTGACCACATCAGAAACTTGCGAAGAATCATTGCATCTTATCTGAGCGCGGCTTACGGATATTCACAGCAGGATGCTTCAACAGTCGCAACGTTCGTTACTGTATACAACGCAGTTTATAGAAATCAGCTCAACACATTCAAGTCAAAATACAAAAACATTGTAATCAGCAATCTTACTGAAAAAAAGTGCGGTCTTTCAATAAAATGGAGCGACTGGGCAGGAAATTCGCAGATTGTAATTCCGCTTGGAGAATATGTAGAAGGCGGACTTTCTTCTGTAGACACTTCTGTTATCAGTGACAAAAAAGTTGTTGAATCCATGAAGGAAGATGATGACAAAGGCGTTGACGAGCGCAAAAACATGGTTGACATAAAAGAGCGCGAAGCTGAAAACGCAGAAACAAAGGCCCAGAAAGCAGCAAAAGAAGCGGCACAAGACAAGCAGGCTTTAGACGAGCAGAAAAAAAATCAGGCTCAAGCTGAAAAAACAGCGCAGGCAAAGCAAAACGAAGCGGACAAAGCAAAAAAAACCGCTGAAAACGCCCAGAAAGAAGCCGCCGCAGATCCACAGAACAAAGCAAAGCAGGCTGACGCAAAACAAGCTGAGCAAAAAGCAGAAAATGCTCAAAAAGAAGCTGACCAGGCAAAATCAAACGCCGAACAGGAGCAGCAGAAAACTCAGCAGCAAAAACAGAAAGCCGATGAATCTGCAAAAAAGGCTGAAGAGCAGCAGCAGAAAGCCGACAAGAAGCTTGACGAAGCTCAAAATGAAAGAATGGAAATTGCAAAAGATCAGCAGGAAATTCTTGAAGCTGAACTTAAGCAGCTTGAAGACGGCACTGTAATCGGCCTAAAAGTTGTAAAAGAAGCAAACTATTTAAGCACGCTTGTAAAAGTAAACTCAAAAACTGGAAAAGTCGTAAAAGAATCTCCTGTAAAAGTTATCCGCGGAAGAACAATAATCGCAGTTCAAGATGCAGTTGTCGGAGTTGCGACTGGCGCATCGTTCCCGAAAACTTCCGGAGACTCAACATTCTACATGGCTATTTGCGGTGAGAATTCAGGAAAAGGCGCCATAAAGCTTTGCCTGATTGACGCATTCAAAATGGAGATTCAAAAAGAATCAGAAGAAAATGTTTCAGAGCATTCAGTTCTTGTAAACAATGGAAGCAATTTCTACTGTGTAATTCAAGACAAATCTGGATGGGTTCTTGGTCGCTATGATAAATCCATCAACTTGATTCAGAAAAGCACTGTAAACATTTCAGAAAGCACTCCGATTACAATTACGGGAAAAGGAATCGTTGTTACAAATTCAAATAACACTCCAGTGCTTCTTTCAATTTCTGACTTGTCAGTTATAGAACAGTAAAATTAACAAAAAAAACGCCTGACCAGAAAATTTATATTTTTTAGTCAGGCATTTCTATTTTTCTTTTAAAAATAAATTTCAGCAGGCAAAAAGTTTTTTATAAAGCTCTTCATAAATCAGCGCAACTTTATTCCATGAATATTTTTCATGAATATATCTTGAAGCGTAAGAAATCATGCCTTTGAAAATATCGCGGCCGGCATAACGCATTATATTCACTAAAGATGTAAGTTCGGTTTGCAAAGCTTCGGAATTATTTGGGGAATAAAGCCAGCCAGTTTCATCATCCACAATTTTGCAAAGTCCGCCAGTCGCATGGGCAACAGGTAAAGTTCCAAATGTCTGCGCGATAAAATCTTCAAGTCCGCACGGCTCAAAATAGCTTGGATGCAATGAAAAATCAACAGCGGCAACTGCAAGCCTGGCAATTGATTTATTGTATCCTTTTATGTAGACGCATTTCCCTCGCCATTTTTCAGAAAAAGCAATCAAAGAATTTTCAAGCTCAACAGAACCTTGACCTGCAAAAATAAATCTCACAGGCAAATTTGACTCAAACATTTTTTCAGCGGAATCAAGCATAACTTCAATTCCCTTCTGATGGACAACCCGCCCATGATAAGCAATATAAGCAAAATCAGATTTTTTTTCAGTGGAATCCAAAAATCCAAACTGCAAAGTTCCATCAGCAAAATTTTTAGAATCAAGGCTTTTATTTGAAGCGAAATTTTCTAAAAAGAAATCGCGGCATTTATATTTTCCTTCCAAATCATTTTTCAAAGGATTAAATTCAAAAGGAAGAAGCGATTTTTTTTTGTCAGAAGGCTCATACTTTGAAAAATCAATTCCGTTTGTAATGCCAATCAGCTCAATTCCTTTTTTCTTAAATCCTTCCGAAAGCCCTGCGGTATCAGTTTTGCCCGAAATAATTTCTTCCGCATATTCTGTTGAAACCGTAGTAATGCAGGCATTTTCCGAAGCTAAAAGAAAAGGCTCTATGCACAAACCGTTTTTTCCTTTTTCAAGAATTTTCTTTGGAAGACCTGAAAAACGCTCAGCTTCTTCAATATTTTTAAATTCGTGATGATACCCGGGACCGGCATTGTGAATTGTCACAACAAATTTCGTCTTTGAAAAGAATCCGCTCACAGCAGGCATAAAACGTGCAAAAACTGGAATCATTGCAGCAGGAGCGTCTTGGCAATGCACAATATCTGGAATTTCATCATTAAGACAGTTTTTTGAATAGCACACAACAGCTTTCTGAAAAAGCATATTCAGAAAATCTTTATCAATATGCCCCTCCCCTTGCCGATGTTCAGGATTTTGCTTTTGCTCATCAAAACTATAAGTGTAAACCGCTTTTTTTTCAGAGAAAGAATTATGCCGGATAAAAATTATTTGAACGCCATTAAAAATTCCGCGCGAGAAAGAAACTTTAGCAGAAGTTCCGTTTATGTCAAAAGAAACAGGATCCCGCCAAATTTCAGAAAAATTGTTAACATGGGATAAATCCGTGCATCCATAAAGCGGAATAAAAACACAAATTTTGTGTCCTAAATGCAAAAGACTTTCAGCCAAAGAACAGGCAACATTTTTTACACCGCCCGCCTCCGCAATTCCTGCATATTCTCTTGAAACTAGCCAAATGTTCAATTTATTTTCCCTTTGAAAAATCAGGCCGAAGTTTTTCCGCGCCATTAATGTAAACGTGGACAGGATTTTTTCCAGCAGGAAGATATGCTGTAACAAGAACTCTTACAACATGAGGCAACATTCCATCTATAGAAGCTTCCTGAGAAACAAAAAGCGCAAGCAAAGATGTGTCTATTCCAACATCGCATTTTCTAAGCGCAGCGGCGGCATTCATGCAGTGCAAATCCTGCGTCATCGTAAAATGAACAGAAACAATATCATAAGGCTGCAAATTATTTTCTTTAAAAATCAATCTGCACATTTCACCGACATTTTCTTTTATTGACTCTGGAGTATTTTCAGCGCAAACAGCTCCGCGAATTCCAAAAATTCTTTTTTCCATTTTTATCCTCAAAATTTCAGCGCATTGATTTTACAGCATTTATAATTTGTGCGGCATCTCCAGTTTTAAACATTTCCTCAAGCTGCGGAAATTTCTGAAGCATTGAACCAAGTTTTTCAAGCTGTGCCAAAGTTCTGTCCTGCTCAACAAAAAATTCCGCCTGAGACTCAGCCTTTTGCGCCATTTTTGAATTCAAAAGCTCAAGATAAGACGCATAGTTTGCCTTTGCAAGGTTGTAAAGCTCAACATCTGGAATTTTTGAATCAAGAAGTTCAACTGACGAAATAAAAATTCCATCAAACTCTGAAGCTTTTTTTTCAATTACTTCTTGAATTTCTTTTTGGCTTAAAGCGGAAGGTTTTACTAAGAGTGAAGATGAAACAAGATATTCAGCTACAAGAGAAGCCGCAAGTTTTGCCTTCGCATCGTAAAATCCTTTTAAATCATTATTTGAAGTTATTTTATTTTCAGAAACCAGCTTGTAAATTCCTTCAGGAGAAAGGCTCATAGAAACTGAAATTTCAACATCATATGAAAAGTCAACTTTTTTATCAGAAAAGCGGGAACTATAAAAAGATGCGCTCGGAAGTTCTCCTGAAACAGACTGAGTCGCCTTGTAAACTGAAAGGTCGAAAATTTCCAGCGAAACATTTGTTGGAAGAAGCCGCTCCCATCTCCAGGTAAAAACTCCAGGAACAACCGCAGAATGATACAATCCACCTGTTTTAGATTTCATTATAGCGCAAGTTCCAGGGCGCACATAAAATTGAATCCATCCAATAAAAAAAACTACCGCTGAAAAAATCAGCAAAACTATAAAATTAGCAAAAAACTTCTTTACTTTCATTTTGCCCCACTCGATAAATTATGCAGTTTTTATTATACTGTTTTGTATAAATATTTTAAAGCAAATTCACAGAAAATGGATTCCTTGGATAGATTAAAAAAAATCAACCGTTCTTTTCTCTTTAAACTTACAGGGCGCACTTCCCTTTTTTTATTTCTGTTATCCACTTTTCTTATAGTTCTTTATGTGAGCGGCTCTTATCAAGATTTTCTTGACAGCACATTGAACTTTGTTTTGACTTCATGCTCAGCAACAATTTTAGGACTTTTTGTTTTTTCCGCAGCCGGAATTCTTCAAAGCATTATTCTTTTTTTTATATCGAAAAGAAAATCATACTGGATTTATTTTTTTGTATATATACTTTCGTGTGTTTTTTCCGCGGGAATTTTTTTTCTTGCAAGAACAATTTCAATTATTGCAAAAGGAATTTAAATTTTTACCTCGCAATGGTACGGAGCAAAAATCAAAAAAGATCCTTTTTTTGCAAAAAGTTTAGCCGGATTTTTATGCAAAAAATTTTCTTTGGAAATTCTATTTGAAACACTTGCCATTCCTTTTTTTCTAAAACAGTTCCACTCAAATCCTTCCGCCTCAACAAAGGAATTGTCAAAATTATCTGTAAGGCGCGAAACTGAAATTCTGTCTTCAAGCTGCAAATTAAAAACTTCCGCCGATTTTTTTTCAGCAAGAAAATAAACAGCCTGATTTACACAAAGCCAAACATCAGCATGAAAATCTTCGGAAAAAGAATCGTAAATTGAAATAAGATGATCCAGGCAGCCGCCATTTCCGCCCACAAGAACAACCGACGCAGTTTTGCAAATTTTCCTTGCAGTAGAAAGCGCAAGTTCCGTGTCGGTAAAATCCTTGTCGCTCGGAAAAAGTTCACGTTTTGCATTTTTATATTTCTCAAGCAAAGACAAATTTTTCAAACTGTCCATGTCGCCAAGAATCAGATTAGGTGCAAAATCCTCACCAAAAGCTTCCGCATATAAATCCAAAGTTTCAAGTCCAGAATCAGCGGCAATAACGTAGTCAGGCTTGCATTTTTCAAAAAAAGGCTTTGCTGTTTCTGGAGACGGAGCTTCTCCACCGGTAAAAATAAAAATATTCATAGATAGAAATTCCGTTCAAAATTTGATATTGTATGTTACCATGTTTTCATCAAAAAGTGTAAAAATTCCAGAAAAACTAATCAAAGTCAGCAAAATTTTTTCAGACAACGGTTTTAAGTCTTATCTTGTTGGCGGAGCTGTCCGTGATATGCTAATGGGAAAAACTTGCCACGACTACGACATTGCGACAAATGCGACTCCAGAGCAAGTAATGAAAATTTTTAGAAATGTAGTCCCGACTGGAATTGCGCACGGAACTGTAACAATTCACATTTTTGGACTCGAACTTGAAACAACAACTTTTAGAACAGAAACAGACTATTCAGACGGAAGGCATCCTGACAAAGTCAAATATGCAGAAACAATCGAAGAAGATCTTTCACGGCGCGACTTTACAATGAATGCGATTGCCGCAGAACTTTCAACAGGAAAAATCACAGATCCATTTGATGGACAAAAAGACATTCAAAGAAAAATAATCAGGACAGTCGGAGATCCATTCGAACGGTTTTCAGAAGACGGACTTCGACCTGTAAGAGCAATAAGATTTTCAGGACAGCTCGGATTTGAAATTGAAGAAAAAACATTTGACGCAATCTCGCAAGAAAAAATTCTAAAAAAAGTTGAAGGCATTTCCACGGAAAGATTCCGTGATGAGTTCTGTAAAATCCTTAAGACAGAAAAACCTAGTGTTGGGTTAAAACTGCTGGAGCAGACAGAAATGCTAAAAATATTTATTCCGCAGTTTTCTGTTTGCAGAAATTGTCTTCAGCAGGACGAAAGAGGATTCCACGAATTTGATGTTGCGGATCATATTTTATATGCCTGCGATGGATGCCCAAAAGAAAACCTCACAGTCCGACTTGCGGCTTTTTATCACGACATAGGAAAGCCAGAATCAAAAACAATTGAGATTGTCAATGGAAAAGAAAGAATTCATTTTCACGGGCATGAGCAGATTTCAGCGGAAAAAGCAAAGGCATCAATGGCTTCACTGAAATTTTCAAACGATGAAATCAGAAAAGTAAGCCACCTTGTAAAAGAGCATATGTTCCATTATGAAAGCAGCTGGACAGATTCGGCGGTGCGAAGATTTATAATAAGAGTTGGCGCGGAAAATCTTGACAATCTTTTTCTTTTGCGGCTCGCAGATATTTATGGAATGCACAGAGTTCCGCTTCAGCAAAACAGCCCGTCCTGGAATCTTCTTGTTGAATTGAAAAAACGAATTGAAAAACTTATGGCTGAAAATTCCGCTCTAAGCCTGAAAGATTTAAAAGTAAATGGAAAAGATTTAATGTCGGAAGGAATTCCAAGCGGAAAAATAATGGGAAAAATTCTAAATGAACTTTTCGAAACTGTAACTGACTCTCCAGAAATGAACGACAAAGAAAAACTGATCGGACTTGCAAAAAAACTATTCAGTGAAAAATATTCTGTTTAAAATAGCTTATTCAATTCCAAGAGCCTTGCAAGCAACTCCAGCTGCCGCCTGTTCCGCTGATTTTTTGTTTTTTCCGCTAGCAGGTCCGTAAACAACATCTCCGAGCTTTACAGAGACATAAAAAATTCTGTCATGATCCGGACCAGTTGTCCTTACAAGCGAATAAGAAGGACAAGCATTTGTTTTTTTCTGATAAAATTCCTGAAGCAAAGTTTTATAATCCTTGCTTCCGTGATCGCTTTGAACTTTTCTTATTTCAGGAATAATCAGTTCAAGAACAAGCCTCTCCGCGCTTTCATATCCAGAATCAATATACAAAGCACCTATAACAGCCTCAACAGCATCTGCCAGAATAGCCTTTTTTGTTCTTCCGCCAGAAAGCTCCTCGCCTTTTCCAAGCACAAGATATTTGTCAATGTGCATTTTTTCAACAGCAATCGGCGCAAGAGACTGCTCGCTTACAACATTCGCTTTTATTTTTGCAAGATCGCCTTCTTTGTTCTGCGACATATCATTATACAAAAATGCAGCAGTCGCAAGTCCAAGCACGCTGTCCCCAAGAAATTCAAGACGCTCATTATTATATCTCTTATAGGAAGTATTTTCGTTTGAATAAGATCTGTGATGAAACGCCAAATCCAGCAAAGAATAATTTTTAAAATGAAGCTTTAAATGCCTGCAAAATTCATCAAGCTCCTTTTTTCTTTCTCTTGTCAAACTTTTTTCTGGATAAAAAAGACCTTTAAAACCCATTTTATAATCCGAACAAAATTACAAAAAAAACACCGAAACAAACCAAATTCAAAGGCTTGAATCCACCGATTTCACATTTTGGCAAACAGCAAATAAACAAAAAAAGCACAGCCATCAGACTGTGCCTCGCTAAAACTGAAAATCAGAAATTACTGCTGCTGAGACTTGATGTAGTCGTAAGCATCTTTTACAGTTTCAAATTCATTAGCCTTGTCATCAGGAATAGAAACACCCATTTCCTCTTCAATAGCATAAACAAGCTCATAAGTGTCAAGGCTGTCTGCTCCAAGGTCGCCACGGAAAGATGCATCCATTGTAACTTTTGACTCATCAATTCCGAGTTTTTCAGCGATAAGCTTCTGAATCTTTACAAACAATTCGTCCATTTTAGTCTCCTGATTTAGCCATTAACTTCTGGAGTAAGAACCTGACGGCCCTTGTAGAAACCGCATTTCTTGCATACGTGGTGCGGAAGAACCAAGTTTCCGCAGTTTCCGCATGCTACAAGATTCGGTGTGTCAAGATGCATATTAACGCCACGTCTTCTCTTGGTTACAGCTTTTGAAGTTTTCGATCTAGGTACTGCCATAATATATCCTCGCTATAATTTTTAGTCGTCTGTATAACGGTTTTTGATATTACTACAGATTCCTATTTCTTGTCAAGAATTATACTTGCATTATGAAACATTTGTCAATGAATTTCATCATCTTTTTATGACATTTTGACGATTTTTGTTATTTTGAAACAGAATTCTGCTCAAAAAACTTCTTTTTCATCTCGATTTCAACAAGTTTTGGAACCATTGTGCTTATGTCGCCGCCAAAACGGGCAACTTCCTTTATGCTGCTTGAGCGCACAAGAAAATATTTATGCGCAGTCGGAATCAAAAGAGTTTCAACATCGCTGTTCAAGTGCTTGTTCATAAGGGAAAGGTCAAACTCATGAGAAAAATCCATAGCGTTCCGCACTCCCCTAATCAGCACATTTGCTCCGGATTTTCTGCAGTAGTCGGCAACAAGTGTATTCCATATATGAACAGTAACATTTTTGTAGTTTTCAGTAAGCTTTATAAGCAAGTCGTAGCGTTCCTTGTCAGAAAAAAGACATTTTTTGTCAGGATTTACAGAAATCAAAACATCAATCTTGTCAAAAAGGCGGCTCGCTCTTTCTATTATATTCAAATGTCCGTAAGTCGGAGGATCAAAAGACCCTGGAAAAACAGCTGTAGTCATGCAGATATTCTAACAGATTTCAAGATTTTTAACAATGAAAACAAAATCAATTAACAGAGCAAACGCATTATAAATAATTTAAGTAAAGTTTGCGCGAAGGAACGGTTCCTGGGGCAAAAACACTCTGATTGTTGCGACCGCATGAGCTGGCAATTCTATAGTTACTTTGCAACAATCAGCGTTGCAGCGCATTATCGCGCGATTTTGAACCAGGAAACCGTGTCTGGAAGCCAGTTTTATGCTGAATACATTTATAATGCGTTTGCCCTGTACTTTTAATTGACCAAACAAGACAAAGATATTAGAATTGTTTTTATGGAAAAATTCTTTACAAAACTAAGCTTAATTTCACTATTTGTGTTTTTATCCTGCACCTCTGCCACTGTTGAAAAAACTCCCCAGACAGAAGAGCAGCCAGAAAAACCAGTAGTAATAGAAGAACCGGAGCCAGTCCAGGAAATTGAAGAAGAGCCTATAGTTGTTGAAAAAACTGACGATGAATACACAAGATCAACAACAGCGGTTTCTGTTTCAAAGGAAGTTTTCAATGAAGACAAGTCAAGAATCCTAAATATAATCAAAGATCTTGACACTTACATGAAAAACATGGATTACCGCGGCTGGATTTCATATCTTGATTCGGACAGTTTAAACTATTGGTCAAAAAGACAAAATCTACAGAAAGCGGCAAACAGACTTCCTAAAAAAGGTCTAAGGCTGAATACAATCGAAGACTATTTCAAATTTGTTTTTATTCCAGCAAGAGCCGGACACACAGTTGATGAAATCCGCTACGAAACAAAATCACTTGTAAAAGCTGTTCAAGTTCAAAACAACACAGACGTAGTTTACTACAACTTCCACAAGGTTGACGGCCAGTGGAAACTTGTGCTTCCAAAGAACCCGGACTAAGTTACATTTTTCTTGCTTTTTTGTGAAAAATATTCTAAACTTGAAAAGATTCCATAAGGAGGAATAGTTATGAAAGTATCAAAACTGATTGCAGGCGCCTGTTGTATTTTTATTTGCCAGGCAGTTTTTGCACAGGAACAGCAGAATGGAAAAGAGCAGACTTCAAGAAACGAAACGACTGTAGAAGACGAATACTTAAGCAGCGTACAAGACGTAATAATCGGAGAGCTTGCCGCTTCTGATGAATATGACAATAAGATTGTAGCCTTGCAGTACTTGGAAGAAGCTATCGGCTCTGGAAGAAGTTCTCCAGATATGACAGCAGCACTTTCCCGCCTTGCAGGTGAAGGAATAAAAAGTCAGTCGCGCACAAACGGCCGCATAATGAACAACTTCCCGGACATCCGCGCAAAAGCCTGCGATCTTCTTGGAGAAATTCCTACAGTTGAATCAAAGAATATGCTTGTTTCAATTGCCACAGAAGACAAAGAGCCTATGGTTGTTACAGCAGCTATCCGTTCATTGGGAAATATCGGCATGAACGACAATGACGAAGTTGTAAACATGATTGAATTCGTGCATAAAAAGTATGCCGCCCTCAACCCTACAAGTTCGCTTGCGCTCGAAGTTCTTAACGCTTACGAAAAACTTGCTCCTACAGTTCAGAATAAAAATGAAATGATTCAGTCAATTTCTTCAATCGGAACAAACTACAAATATGTAAGACCTGTAAGACAAAAGGCATTGCAGCTTTTAAAGTCCATTCAGGGAAGCAACAATTCAAACAACAATAAAGAGGGAAAATAAAAGACCGCAGGCGTTTTTCGCCTGCAAGTTTTACAAAAGCGGCTGAAAATTCAAACCACAGTCGCTTCACAAAAGCCTCTTAGTTTTCTATTCGGATTCTTCTACACAATCAGTTTTATTTTTTAAAAGGAATTTAGATTAAAAAAAGTAACTGAGAGATACGGGATTCGAACCCACAACCTTCGGCTCCGGAGGCCGACGCTCTATCCAGTTGAGCTAATCTCCCGAAAAGCAAAGATAGATTATATTTTTGTTTTTAAAATGTCAACTGAAAAAAAAACATTATGGAACCAATAATATTAGCTTCTTCTTCTCCTAGGCGGCAAAAGATTTTAAAATTCCTAAACATCCCTTTCATTGTAAATCCTGCGAATATTGACGAGACAATTCCTGCCGACATAAAGCCAGAGGAAGCCGCGGAATTTTTAGCAGCAAGAAAAATAGATGCGGTTGCAAGAAAGATTCCGACGGAAAACGAAATCGGCTGGATTCTGGCAGCAGACACAATAATCCTCCACAAAAATAAAATCTTCGGCAAACCAAAAAATCAGGATGAGGCAAGAGAATTCCTAAATTCACTGCAAGGAACAACACACAAAGTAATCACTGGAATCGCGCTTTTTAATGGAACCGCCCACTACATGGCGACAAGAACAAGTGTAAACAAAGTAACTTTTGCCGCAATGTCAGAAGCCGAAATTGAATCCTATCTTGAAACAAGCGAATGGCACGGAGCCGCGGGCGCATATAGAATTCAGGGAAAAGCCTCATGCTTTATAAAGAAAATCGAAGGAACTGAAAGCTCTGTAATGGGCTTGCCTATATTTGAGCTATATGATATGCTTAAAGAGCAAAATTATAAGTTTACAGTTTGATAAACGATTTTGCCGGACATTTTTTCATAAAGAAAATATGTTACGAAATCATCCGGGCTGATAAATCAGCTACGAGAAACAAAGCCGGTGGAAAATTTTCAGCATTAAGGAAATTTTCCGGTGAAGGAGTTAATCATGGCAGTTGTAACCATGAAAAGTCTTCTTGAGTCTGGAGTTCATTTCGGACATCAAGTAAAACGTTGGGATCCACGTATGAAGAAGTACATCTTCGCAGAACGCAACGGAATCCACATTATTGACCTGCAGAAAACAATCACTGCAATCAAAGACAGCTATGATGTTGTACGTAAAGTTGCATCATCAGGAAAATCAGTTCTTTTCGTAGGAACAAAAAAACAGGCACAGCAAGCTATTGCAAAAGAAGCAGAACGCTGCGGAATGTACTATGTAAATAACCGCTGGCTTGGTGGAACACTCACAAACTTTACAACAATCAAAAAATCACTACTCCGTCTTAAGAAAATTGAAAAAATGGAAGTTGACGGAACTTTCGATAAGCTCACAAAGAAAGAAGTCGCCGCATACATGAAAGAGAAAGAAACTCTTACAAAGAACTACGGTGGAATGAAAGACATGAAGGAACTTCCTGGCGCAGTATTTATCATTGACACACACAAAGAGCAGATTGCTGTTGCAGAAGCACGCCGCATGGGAATTCCTATCATTGCTATTGTTGATACAAACTGCAATCCAGAAGGAATCAACTACCCTATTCCTGGCAACGATGACGCAATCCGCGCAATCAGCCTCTTTACTTCTATTATTGCGAACGCTGTAATCGAAGCAGACAATGAACAGGGACTTAAAATCATCGACACTCTTGGAGACGAAGATGACGTTACAACAGACGCAACAACCAAGAAAGAAGATGAAGAAATTGTTGACTATTCGAACTACACTCCTACAGAGCCAAAAGAAGAAGACGCAGAAGCTGACAAAAGAGAAAGCGAGCTTTTGGACGAGGACAATTACACAAAATAAAAATATCTCGGAGTAGAAAATGGCAGATATTACAGCCGCTATGGTAAAAGACTTGCGCGAAACAACAGGCGCAGGAATGATGGACTGCAAAAAAGCTCTTGTTGATACAAACGGAGACTTTGACGCAGCAGTAAAGCTCTTGAAAGAAAAAGGACTTGCCGCAGTTGCAAAACGTGCAGAACGCGCAACTTCTGAAGGACGCATTTTTATCCGTCAGAATGGAAACAAAGTTGCTGTTGTTGAGCTTGTATGCGAAACTGATTTTGTTGCAAAGAATGCAGAATTCATTGCTTGCGGTGAGAAAATCCTTGATGAAATTTTTGCAAAAGGATACACAGAAATCAACAAAGAGCTTTCTGATGTTCTTTTGGACTTTGCAACACGCACACGCGAAAATATGTCTTTATCAAAGATTCAGGTTATCGATGTTCCTGAAAATTCAGTTGCAGGAATTTACATTCACTCTGACTTCAAGACTGCAGCTGTTACAGTTATCAAAGGCTCTACAGACGAAAAAGTAAAGGAATTTGCACGCGACTGCTGTATGCACCTTGCTGCATTTACTCCTGCTTACAATAAACAGGAAGATGTTCCAGCTGAATACATCAATGAGCAGAAAGAGATTTTTGCAAAACAGATGGAAGACGATCCAAAAATGGCTTCAAAGCCGCAGAATGTAAAGGACGGAATTCTTCAGGGCAAAATCAACAAGCATCTTGCCGAAATCTGTTTTGTTGACCAGATGTTTGTAAAAGACGACAAAAAGTCTGTAAAAGCAAAACTTGATGAAGTTGGAAAATCAGTGGGCGAACCCCTTGAATTTGTCAGCATAAATCTTTTGCTTTTAGGAAAATAAAATATTGCGGCAGGCATTTTCAAAGCAAAGTGCTTGCCGCAGTTCTTTTTAATCGACTTAAAAAAAAAGACTTAATTATTTGGAGAAATTATGGCAGACAACGAAAGCCGAATGGAAAAAACAGTCAACTCATTGAAGGAAGAATACAAATCAATCAGAACAGGAAGAGCCAGCGCAGCAATTTTTGACAAAGTACGTGTTGACTACTATGGAACACCTACACCGCTGAATCAAGTTGGAAACATTTCAATTCCAGAAGCCCGCACAATTGTAATTTCTCCTTTTGACAAGTCAATTATGGGCGATATTGAAAAAGCTATCCAGAAAGCAGAGCTTGGACTAAATCCAAATAATGACGGAAAGGTAATCCGCATTGCAATTCCGCCTCTTACAGCAGACAGAAGAAAAGAGCTTGTAAAGCAAGCAAAAGCTACAGCGGAAAATTACCGCACAACAATCAGAAATATCCGCCGCGATGGAAATGAAGATTTAAAAAAACAGCAAAAAGCAGGCGAACTTACAGAAGATCAGCTCAAGACTGAAACTGAAAAACTTCAGAAGCTCACTGATAAATATATTGAAGAAATCAACGGAATTTACGAAGCAAAAGAAAAGGAAATAATGGAATAAATTCCATGGATGATTTATTCAACAATGACGCATTGCCTGTTCATGTAGGAATAATTATGGACGGCAATGGTCGCTGGGCAAAAAAGCGGAATCTACTCAGAACCAACGGCCACACAGAAGGCTTAAAAAGAGCAAAAGAAATTGCAAAAGCGGCTTCTGACATCGGCTTGAAATTCCTTACTTTTTATGTTTTTTCAACAGAAAACTGGAAACGCACAGAGCAGGAAGTTGGATTTTTAATGAACCTTATACATTCATATCTTTTAAAGGAATTCGACTTCTGCAAATACAACAACGTTAGAGTCCGTATGCTCGGCGACAAGTCAAGGCTGCCGGAAAATGTAAAAAAAGACATTAATAAAATCGAAAAAGATACAGAAAATCTTACAGGGCTTACAATTTGCCTCGCAATAAACTATGGCGGACGCGATGAAATTATCCGCGGTGTAAAAAAACTTATTGCCGAAGGAAAAACTGAATCTGAAATTTCAGAAGAATCTATTTCAAAAAGCTTTGATGTTCCAGAGCTTCCTGATGTAGATTTGCTTATAAGAACTGGCGGAGAAAAGAGACTAAGCAATTTTCTGATGTGGCACTCGGCTTATGCGGAGCTGCTTTTTTCAGATACGCTTTGGCCTGATTATTATAAGGAAGAATTTTTCAAAGACATAGGAGAGTTTCAAAAAAGAAGTAGAAGATTTGGAGCTGTTCCAGTATGAATAAAGTTGTTTCCCGTTTATTGATTTTTTTTATCGGAATTCCTATTGTCATAGCCTTTATAGTCGCGCCTTTTTGCAATCACATTTTGCTTCATATTTTGGTCTGCTTGATTTCTGCGCTTGGAGCATCGGAACTTTATGATATTTTTTCTGTGAAATACAAGCTTCTGAATAAAAAACTTATTATAGCTGAAAGCATTTTCATTCCACTTGTGGCGGCTCTTTATGCCATTTTGCCGTCTTTGGGAATCAGCTTTTATTCAGGACAGGAAATTATAACATTTGCGTATATCGTGACGATTTTGATTTTATTTACAGTCGAAGTTTTTTCCCAAAAAGAATTTGAAGCCTCAAACACACGCCTCGCCTCCTCTATTTTTATAATAACATACACAGGATTTTTGCTTACATTTATTTCAAGAATGACAACTTGGACTCTTGACGGAAAAAATATAACAGTTCCAGTTGTTTGCGTCTTTATCCTGATGGTTTTTATGTGCGACAGCATAGCATGGTTTTTGGGCGTTTTATTCGGAAAAAGCAACCGCGGAATTGTAAAAGCAAGTCCAAACAAAAGCTGCATCGGATTCATCGGCGGATTCATCGGTTCTATAGGAGCTGGAATTTTAGGCTATTACTTGTGGCCGCAAATTTTTTCAGGCTCAATTCTTAAGATTGTCTTTACAGGACTTTGCATGGCTCTTTCTTCAATTGTCGGCGACTTGACAGAATCTGTATTAAAACGCTCATCTGGAATAAAAGATTCCGGCAAAATAATTCCTGGGCGCGGAGGAATTTTGGATTCAATTGACTCCATCGTTGTTTCCGCTCCTATTTTCTATCTTTTAGTTTCAATTTTATTCGGACCGTTCAACTGATGAAAAAAAGAATTCTTGTTTTAGGCTGCACCGGATCAATCGGAAGCCAGACTCTTGACATTGCACGCAAAATGAGCGGCAGTTTTGAAGTATGCGGAATTTCAGCTGGAAAAAATGAAGAAAAAGTAAAAGAATTATGCCGCGAATTCAACTGCAAAGGAACTGTTTTTTCAAAAGATGGAATCGAAGGTCTTGAAAAACTCATAAAAGAAAGCAAAGCCGATATTGCAGTAAACGGAATAGCTGGAGCTGCCGGGCTCAAACCTTCAGCTCTTGTTTTGGAAAATGGAATCGACTTGGCACTTGCAAACAAAGAAACAGTTGTAATGGCGTGGAATCTTGTAAAGGAAACTGCCCAAAAAAACGGAGCAAGAATAATTCCAGTAGACAGCGAGCACTCGGCAATATTCAACTTAGTGCAGAAAATAGGCTCGAAAAATATAAGCGAAATAATAATAACTGCAAGTGGCGGACCGTTTAGAAATCTTTCAGATGAAGAGCTAAAGACAGTTTCAATTGAAGACGCGTTAAAGCATCCGACTTGGTCAATGGGACCAAAAATCACAATCGACAGCGCAAGTCTTGCAAACAAAGGTCTTGAAGTTATTGAGGCTTGCAGACTTTTTGATTTTCCACCAGAAAAAGTGAGCGTTGTAGTTCATCCGCAAAGCCTGATTCATTCGCTCGTAAGAACAAAGGACGGAATGCTGTATGCGCAAATTTCAAATCCCGATATGCGCCATCCAATATTCGGAGCGTTAGTCTGGCCGGAACTTTCAGAAAATTATCTTGAAAAATTTGACCTTGCATCTTGCAAAGAAATGACATTTTCCGCTCCAAGATTTGACTCGTTCCCGCTTTTAAAGGCAGCGTTCAGCTGCGCAAAAAAAGGCGCAGGTTACACAATCGCATTCAATGCCGCAAACGAAATTGCAGTTCAGGCTTTTCTTGAAAAAAAATGCGCCTTCACTGATATTGCAAAAATTGTAATCAACACACTTGAGCTTGACTGGGACACACAGCCAGTTTCAATTGAAGAAATTTTCAGCATTGACAAAAAAGTCCGCCTTGAAGCAGAACGTCAGCTTGCTTTGCTGTCAGGAGGAATTCGTTGACATTTGTCTTGGGAATTCTAGGGCTTGGTTTTCTTGTATTTTTCCATGAACTAGGGCATTTTATAGCTGCAAGAATTTTCGGAGTAAAAGTTGAAGCCTTTTCAATCGGAATGGGACCTGTTTTAGTTCATCGCACTTGGAAAGAAACTGACTACAGAATTTCCCTTATTCCTTTGGGCGGATACTGCGCAATGAAAGGCGAAAAGGATTTTCAAGATGCAATGGAAAAAAATCTAAAGGAAATTCAAGGCGAAAAAGATTCATTTTACGGCATTCATCCTTTAAAAAGACTCGCAATAGCATTTGCAGGTCCGTTTGCGAATTTTCTGTTCGGATTTCTTGCATTTTTTACAATTGCAATTATCGGCTATACGTACTACAGCGCAGGCACAAAAGTTTCCATGGCAGACGAAATCTACCCTGAACTTTATTCTCCTGCCCATAATGCCGGAATGGAAAGCGGAGACAAAATTTTAAGCCTGAATGGAACAGCAGTAAATGACTTCAGCGAAATCGCAGCCTTTATTTCAACTCATCCAGATGAAAATATACAAATTGAAGTTGAGCGTGAAGATAAAATTCTTTTCTTTAATGTGAAAACTGAACTAGACAAAGAAACGGGCATTGGAAAACTTGGAATTGTTTCAGACCCGGAATCAGTTGTTGCACATGAATATCCAAGGCACGGATTTTTCGGCGCATGCAAAGAAGGATTCGTACAAAGCGCAAAAATTATTGCGTTAACAGGAAAAAGCATAAGAATTCTATTCAAAGGCGTGAATCTTACAAATGCAGTTTCAGGACCGGTAAGAATCACTTCGATTTTGGGAACAACTGTAAAACAGGGATTTGCGGCAGGATTTAAAGAAGGCGTAGTTTCCACGCTGGAATTTCTTGCGCTTATAAGCATTTCACTTTTTTTAACGAACCTGCTTCCTATTCCAGTTTTGGACGGCGGCTTGATTCTTTTTGCGCTGATAGAATTTTTGGCACGCAAGAAAATGAATCCAAAAGTTTTGTACTATATTCAGTTTGTCGGAATATTTTTTATAGCACTTCTTTTTATATTTGCCATTACAGGCGACATAATTTATTTCCTAAAGAAATAGAGGTTTTCCATGAAAAAACTCATAAATATCGTTCTGCTATTCTTATCGTTCAGCCTTTACTCTCAGACAATAGCTTCAACTCAGTCACATGAAGGAAAAGTCAACGCCCTGCTTTCTTCGGAAACAGAATCTTCTTCTGACAACTCCTTTTATTCAGTGGGAAACGACGGATTTATTATAAAATGGACTTCGGACGGAATGGGTGACCACTACCAGGTTTCAGACCTGCAAGTGCGGCTTGTGGCAAAAAATCCAGTTTACGGAGACATCGCGGTTTACGAAACAGACGGAGTTTCAAATCACAGGCTGACTGTAATAGATTCAAAGACTTACGCAAAGAAGTTCTCCAAGAAATTCGCAAACTCAATAGTTTCAATTTCGTTTTCAGCAAAGGGAAAATATCTTTTTGCAGGAACAACGGCGGTAAACGGAACTTTTGTTCTAAATGCGCGCACTGGAACTGTAATAAAAAAAGCAACCGATGTTTCAGGAATTGTTCCGCTCATTCTAACAGGCGATTCAGAAAAAACTGCCGTCATGTACTCAAAATCTGGAACGCTCTATTATTACGATTTAATCGGAATGAAAGTCAAGGCGAAATTTTCCGCACCAAGCTCATTGAACCAGCTTACACTTTTTGGCACAGGGAATTTCAAAAACAGATTTATTGCCGGAGAAAAAAACAATACAATATTTATAATCGATGCGACTTCAGGCAAAACACTTGCTCAGTATCAGGCAAATTCGCCGATCATTTTCACTTCTAAATCCAGCCACGAAGACAAGCAGGGACTTTATTTTATAGCTGACGGCGGAAAAAATTTCTCGTTGCAACTTGTAGATCAAGAATCATTAAAAAAACTTCTTATAGGAAAATCGGCAGCCTCACCGCTTATCATTAAGAATTTTACAGGACTAAAAAGCCGCGACAAATTTACCTGCGCCGCAAAAAATGCAGAAACTGTAATGCTAGGAACACAAAATGGAGCGCTCTATTCCATGACAGACATTCCAGAATCTGAGCTGTACAGCATTTTTGCAATCACAGAAAATATGTACCAGAAAATCTACGATATTGATTCTGATGAAACCCTTTTCTATCTTTTGACAAAAAACGCAATATTTAAAACTTCTTACGACACAAAAGCCATGTACAGGCTTGGCTCTAGTTTTTCGCATACAAATATTCTAAAGTACAACGATTCTCTCATTTTGTGGTCAAAAGGCACACAGCGTCCAGTTCAGCAGATGTCTTTGGACGGAAGCGAAAATACAAAGACTTTATTCACGCCATCTGCTCAGCTTAAAAACTTAAGAGTATTCAAAAATAAAATTGTCTATATTCTTGGAACTTCAATAGTTGCAATCTATGACATGGGAACTGGAGCAAATTCAACTGTATACACAGGAACTTCGGTTCAAGATGCGGTTCTTGTAAATGAAAATCTCGTTGTCGTTGCAAAAACTTCTACAGGAAAAGGAGATTCCGCAGTCGTTTCTGTAAACACCCAGACAAAAGAGACTGTTCCGCTCAAATTCAATGGAGATGTTGTTTTCTCTCTAAGCTATGATGAAAACAAGGAAAATTCTCCTGTATACGGAATTTCAATTGACTCGGTAAACGGCACATCTAAGACATTTGTATTTTCTTACTATCCGAAGTCTGGAATCCAAAATTTGCTGTTCACGTTGCAGTCAGAAGATGCCGCTGCATTTACAGAACTTGAATATCCGTTTGTGTTCACAAACATCGGTAAAAACCAAGTACGCTCATACAACATTTCAGCAGGAAAAACAACTGTATTCCGCCGCTCCGCTTCTATGCCGCTAAAGGCCGCCGCATCAAAAGATAGAGTCGCAGTTCTTAACTATAATGGAAGCATTTCCTGGTACAATCCAAGCTCACAGATTCTTCTTGCGGACTGGTACTTAACAACAGACGGCGACTGGATAGAATTCTAATTTTTGCAAAAAAAATCCGCGCAAAGCAAACAAAATGCAATGCACGGATTCATAAAGATTTTCTCTGAAATCAGATTCTTATCTTTTTATTCAAGCCGGCGTAATATTCTTTTCTAAGCTGCTTAACCTGATCATCCTTGAGATAATCATCAAAATTCATCATTCGGTCGATTATTCCCTTTGGAGTAATTTCGATGATTCTGTTTGCAATTGTCGAAATGAACTCATGGTCGTGGCTTGAAAACATTACAACGCCCGGAAACTTTACAAGACCTTCGTTCAAGCTTTCAATTGACTCAAGATCCAAGTGGTTTGTAGGATCGTCAAGAATCAGGACATTTGCACCGCTAAGCATCATTTTTGAAAGCATACAGCGCACTTTTTCGCCTCCTGAAAGAACCTTTACCTTTTTTAGTCCATCATCGCCGGAAAAAAGCATACGTCCCAAAAATCCGCGTACATAAGCATCATCCTGATCAGGAGAATATTGCTTGAGCCAGTCAGTTATTGTAAGTTCGTTGTTAAAATACGCTGAATTGTCGCGACCCATATAGCTATGGCTCGTAGTCTGACCCCAGCTGTAAGTTCCGCTTTCAGGCTTTTTTGTTTCCGAAACAATATCGAAGAATGAAGTTATTGAGTTATGCTCCATTCCAACAAAAGCGACTTTTTCACCAGGATGAATTGTAATGCTAAAGTCATTGAGCAGAACATTTCCATCGTCGTCCTTTGAATTCAATTTCTCAGCGGTAAGGACAAAGTTCCCAATCTCGCGTTCAGGCTGAAATCCAACATAAGGAAATTTGCGGCTTGTAACGGGAATATCCTCAAGCTCCATTTTTTCAAGCATTTTTTTGCGGCTCGAAGCTTGACCTGACTTTGAAACATTGCTTGCAAAACGCTGGATAAACTGCTTAAGGTCTGCCATTTTGTCTTCGCGTTTTTTTTGCTGATCTTTTGCCTGCTTTTGAAGAATCTGGCTCATCTGATACCAGAAATCATAGTTTCCGGTAAACTGGGTGATTTTTCCGTAGTCAATATCGCAAGTAAATGTGCAGACCGCATTCAAAAAGTGACGGTCATGAGAAACAACAATAACGCAGTTTTCAAATTCCAAAAGAAATTCTTCAAGCCAAATAATGGACTCAAGGTCAAGACCGTTTGTAGGCTCATCGAGGATAAGATAGTCAGGATTTCCAAAAAGGGCCTGAGCAAGAAGCACGCGCACCTTTTGGCTTTCATCCAGCTCGCTCATCATTCTGTCGTGGAATTCTTCCTCAAGGCCAAGACCAGAAAGCATCTGCTCAATCTGATTTTCAGCCTCGTAGCCACCAAGCTCACCAAATTCCGCCTGCATATCCGCAGCCTTCATTCCATCTTCATCAGAAAAATCTTCCTTTGCATAAATTGCATCAATATCTTTTTCCAGCTGATAAAGCTTCGGGTAGCCCATTTTTACGGTTTCCTTTACCGAATACCCGTCATACTTAAAGTGATCCTGGCTTAAAACCGACATACGTTCGCCGGGAGTAATTGTGATTGTTCCCGTATCATGTTCGATTTCGCCAGAAAGAATTTTCAAGAAAGTTGACTTGCCTGCTCCGTTCGCACCGATAATTCCGTAGCAGTTTCCTTTCATAAATTTTATGTTCACATCTTTGAACAAAGGTTTTTCACTAAACTTTAGGCTTACGTCTGTTACTGTAATCAATTTTTTTTCTCCGATTTATTTTTTTCCAAAGAAGGATTTTATTCTAGCAAACACGCTTTTTTTCTGAGGCGTTTTTTTAGATTCAGCAGACTTTGAAGAATAATTCTTTTTCCCTGAAGCATTTTTTTGCACTGAAGAATTTTTCTTTGCAACGCCCTGTTTTTTTGTAGAAATTTTCTGCTTATTAGAAGATGAGCCGGATGCAAAAGACGCATATTTTTCCTTGTAAATTTTCATGCGCTCTTCTGTTGACATTGAGGCAAGTTTATCTTCATCAATATAAACACGCCTGTCGCGCTTGTATTCTTTTTTGGCTTCCTCGTTGCGTGAAGAATAACGTCCGCTTCCTTTTTTTGAAGATCGTCTTCTGTCTGAATTGCCATTTTTTCTATTATATTCAGCTGCGCGGCGGCGGCCAAATTCGCTTTTGTCATTGTAATCTTCGTGATAGCTGTCAAGCTTTATATAAACACCTGCGCTTTTGTCTTCGGCAAACATGGATTCATCTGCAACACAGCTAGGAATGGACTTTTCGATATAACGCTCGATTGGAGGCAAGGAATAAACATCCTGCTCGCTGCAAAAAGTGAATGCCTTTCCTGATTTTCCAGCGCGGGCAGTTCTTCCAATTCGATGCACGTAGTTTTCAGCTTCGTTCGGCAAGTCGTAGTTTATAACCATTGCAAGGTCGTTTACGTCAATTCCGCGGGCAGCAACATCTGTAGCAACAAGACACTTTATAGCTCCAGCTTTAAATTTGTCCATTATGGCAAGGCGTTTTTTCTGCGGAAGATCTCCGATTATGAATTCGCTTTCAAATCCATTCATTCTAAGACGTTTTGCAACAATCTCGCAGCACTTTTTTGTGTTGCAAAAAACAATCAGGCTTTCAGGCTTTTCACGCGAAATAATTCCGAGCAAAAGTTTCATCTTGTCATCGCTTGAAACATGGAAAAGTTCCTGGGCAATTTCATCAACAGTTATATTTTCCGCGGCAATTGTAATTTCAGCCGGATTGCGCGTGTATTCCCAGGCAAGATTTTTTACATAAGAATTCAAAGTCGCGCTAAAAAGCATTGTCTGCCTCTGCTCGCTTGAAGGCAAAACTTTTATAAGCGTTCTTAAATCCGGGTAAAATCCCATATCAAACATTCTGTCGGCTTCGTCAATCACAAGAAAAGCAACAGAACTCAAATCCATCTGGTTTCCATGGTTCAAGTCGATTACGCGTCCCGGAGTTCCAATCATAATGTCCACGCCCTTCTTCAAGGACGCAACCTGCTTGTCATAGCCAACACCGCCATAGAAACTTGCGCATTTAAGTGAAGTGAACTTTGCAAGCTTCTGGGCTTCCTCCTGAACCTGAACCGCAAGTTCTCTTGTAGGAACCATAACCAAAGCCTTTTTTCCAGCCGACTCTCCGCGTGTCAAAAGCTCCTGAATAACGCTTGTTAAATACGCCGCAGTTTTTCCAGTTCCTGTCTGCGACTGAACATACAAATCCCTTCCTTCCAAAGAAGACTTTAAAACCTGCTCCTGAACCGGCGTACAATCCACGTAGCCTGCACCTTCAATTCCCTGCAAAAGGCTCTCGTGTAAAGAAAATTCTGTAAATTTCATTGCTAAATCCTAAAAATATAATTGCATATTTTCGATAAAAGTAAATTTCTTTCTATATTATAAATATTTAAATAAGTATACAAGTTTTTTCAGATAGTATCAATTGAAATAAGATAAATGAATTTTTATTCACACAAAAGATCCCGAGGAAAATTCCCCGGGAAAAACATTGTTCACTTCTAAATTTAGATTTTATTATCTGCCATTTTCGGAACCGCAAACTTTACGTTCAACTGTTCTGCAATTTCTTCTGCAGATGATTAATGAATCGGATTCGCCAGCCATACAGTCTGTTTTCCAAGGGATTTATCTGCCGTTTTATTTTTTCCAGAGCAGCCGGCAAGGGTCATCATAAATATTGAAATCAAAATATCTGTCTTTTTCATTTTAGCCTCACTCCCCTCATTCTATCACGTTAAAGTGACAACGAACGGCATTATCATCCGCCTATTTTCTAATCACCACTACCCTATCTGTTCTATACATTCCTTTCTGTGAAAGAACAATAAAAGGAATCTCCAGACAATTATCATCACCATAATCAAAGACCGGAATTGAATAATTCTGATTTCCTTTTCCTTCAAAATAGGCCGTTTCTATAAAAGGAATTACACCTTTGCTTATTAGAATGTGGCATTTTGCTGATGACATAATTGCTTCAGCAAAGGCTTCGCCATAATCATTGTCAGTATCTGTGTAGGGGCAGAGTTTAAATTCGGTATTGATCCAAAAACAACAGATGAAACAGAAAAAGCATTTCTTCCAACAATTGCCGGAAGCAAGTGCTATATTCCATTCATTCTTGGCGAAAATGAATCTATTGCAGATTCCGTAGGCACAGTTCCAGGTCTGTATTAACGGGACTTACAGATGCATTTTCTGGAACTTCGCCAAGAGCTTCTTCATCAAAACCTCGGAATATCTCTTCGGGATCTTCATCAGCCATTGCAAAAAGCAGTTTTGACAAAGTGACTTTGTAGTACATCTGGTATTTGCCGTTTTTATAGGAAATCGACTGAACATAATCTACACAGGATGTAAAAGCAAGACAAATTAAGAGTAAAGAAATCAAACTGACAATTTTTCTCATGTGAACCTCCGTATATTAATTTACATAACTACAAAAACGCCGCTTTGAGCGTATTTCCACATATCACTTATAAGATTTGGTTTATATGCTTTAAACTGATTTTGTACAAATGCAGTTCTGAAGTCCGGTTTCTGGAATCCAGTGAGCCACATCACGTTTACATTCTCGCGGCACTGTCTTGCAATCTGTCTTGAAGAATATATTCCTGTCATGTAGCAGTAAATCATTACTTTCAGGAGCATGACCGGATTGTATCTGCTTGCTCCGCCACCTTTTGTATTTCGTGCAAATGCTTCTTCAATTTCGAGTTCATCTACTGTTTTACTGACAATTCTTACAAAATGATTTTGTGGAACCAGTTCGTCCAGACTTGGTGGCAGGAGCCACTGCCCGCCCTGGTTATATGGTTTGTATGTGATTTTATCGCTTACGCCTCTGCTCATATTTAAATTTTAGCAGATTTGAATTCTTTTGTAAATTTAAAATAATTAGGGCTGCCCATTTCTTTTTGGACAGCCCCTTTTTTGAGTTGCCTACTACTTATAAAAGGAAAGGTTTATCCAAGATACTTTCATGAAACAAAACTGTCCATAATTTTTCAAACCTTTCTACAACCATCTGAGATACTCGTTATGGTTTGACATAAGATACTTATGCGCTATGCAAAATGATTAACTAATAATCATCTGCAGTCATGCAATACTCCAAATCAACAAAGTTACCGGGGTTTGCATAATAACGTTCAATTTCTAAAAAGGCTTGCTTATTTAATTCGAGTAAACTTTGTACATCCGAAACATAAGCACTCAAAACCTTACAGATTTGAACGCATTCTTTCTTCTGTCTAGCGTAATTTTTATACTTTGATACGACACTTTGAAACTTTGGAAAAACTTTCATAGCTTTTTCAAAATCAGTTTCGTCAAAGTTATTTTCACTATCCTCATCATATACAGAATCAATTCTATCCAAAATCAAAGCCCAATTAGCCAACTGACTTGGAATAGTTTCACATTCTTTTTTAGAATGATGAGATTTTTTGAACTCTTCACGCATTGAATTACATGCGTTAAGAACCACAGAAGAAGTTTTCATAGGCACCTCCTTTATAATTTACGAAACTTCGTAATTTACTAAAGTTGGTACAAGAGTATTTCATCTTCAACTAAGAATATAATTATATTAACACAAATAATCAATATAGCAAAAAATAACACCTCATAAATAAGCAAATTATTTTCCAACCCTTTTCAAGTAGACTCCCCCATTATCCTTAAGCCACTTGTTCCAGCGTCTATAATCTGGAAAAACACGGTCTATTTCCGCATAAAACTCCTTAGAGTGATTCATGTGACGGCGATGGCAAAGTTCATGCACAACTACACTGTCCAGAACTTCAGAAGGCATCAGCACAAGAAGACAATTGAAATTAAGATTCCCGTTTGCAGCACAACTTCCCCATCTGGATGACTGGAGCCTGATTGCAATCCGCCCATAAGTAACTCCGATCTTTTCAGCCCAGTAACCTACCCTTTCAGGGATAATTTTTCTCGCTTTCCTTTTTATATTCTTCACTTCATCTTCAGTAAAAAAAAACAAAGATTCCGCCTGCTCCACTTCCCTATTCTGCTTTTCAAGATGTTTTGTAATCCAGCCCTTTTTTGCAACAAGGAACTCCTGAACCATGCGTTCGGTTGTGCCATAAGGTGCTTTTACAAGAACTTTGTTATCAGCCATTATGCTGACCGAAATTGAGCGGCGTCGGGATTTCTGGATGATGTAAGTTATTTGCATAGGAATTATTTATTCATCCATTACTTCAATCAAAAAGCTCACAGGCCTAAAACCATCATTACAGCTTATCAATGCCGACTTAGGATTCTTCATCCATCCGTCATAAATATTTTCACCACCGTATGCCAATGTCATTACAAATGGAGAAATGCTTTCCCATGCAGATTCGCACATTCCTTTAGGACGCTGCCAGCCATTTGCAATAAAGATCTGACCTTCCTGAATATCACAGGCGTGCTGAATGGGATTTTCGTATTTTTGCTGCAAATCCTTGTAATCTGCTTTACGGATTGCTGTGATTTTAATTTTATGCATTGTTTATTCTGCTCCCAGGTACTTATCTAATTGTGCTTTTATTTTGACTTCTTCTCCAGACCCTTTTGTACTTAATCTTAAAAGCGGTAAGCCAATTTGCTCAAAGATAGCATTCTTCTTTGAGTCGCGCTCAGCTTGTCTAGTTCCCTTTTTATGATAATTATATCCGTCAACTTCTATTCCAAAAAGGATCTCTTTTGTTACCCGATTGAAAACTGTAAAGTCCACATGAGCCCAGCTCCGGTTTGTAAAAGTTGAAAGTTCTTCTGAAAGTTCTCCAATATAATTTTTATTTACCACATCTTTCAAAGGCATTTCAAACACAAAACTGAACTTTGAATATTTAGGTTCTTCAAAGATGTTTGTGAGCAACGTATTCATTGCATTTTCAGAATCATATTTTGATATTTTATTGGCAGCCTTAAGATACTTAAATTTAGCTTCTGTATCTTTCGTGTAGAAGAAATCAAAAATCGAATTAACCTTACTATCTTCAATGGTAAAATTGTTGTACTGAATATATTTTAATAAAGCGACAAGATTAGAGTTTTCCGGCTGTTCATTTCCAGAAATAACAATTGCAAGTTTTTTCTTTGCTCGTGAAATTGCAACATTTAACATATTAGCATCATCAGCAAAACTTGTAATTTCGTTGTCTACTGTGGAAATAATAATATTGTCTTTTTCCCGTCCCTGATATTTATGAACGGTAGCTGCATCAATACCTGGGATTTGAGAACGTATCGCATCAGTCTGATTATTATATGGTGCAATAATTCCAAGATTTGCAATTTCTTCTTCAGTGTATTTAGGAAGAATCTCTTCTTTGATTACATCAATTTGACGCTGATTATAATGGTCTTTACAGAAGTTACCTGGAATCGTTTTAATTGCTTCAAGAACATCAATTTCCCCTTTATCGTTCGTCATTATTAAAAGTTTACCACCATAAAACTGCTGATTACAGAAATTAATGATTTTTGGATGACAGCGGTAATGCTCGCGAAGTAAAGTTTGAGGTGTATCAGGAAGGACCTGTTCAAGAGAAGCAAGAAAACTATTAATATAATTATATCCTGCAGGTAGTTTAGTTTGTTCAAAAAGTTCCTGTACAACTTGTTTTTTTTGTTCCTCAATAACATTTGGAAGCTGCATTTTATCACCTACAATTACAGCATTTTTAGCACATGATAAAGCCAAAGCTCCGGTAACAACATCAACCTGAGAAGCCTCATCCATAATTACATAGTCAAACAAAAATTCAGCTCCCTGCCCTATCGTTCCTCTGGATGAAAAAGTCGTACTAAGAATCACAGGATATTCGCTAGCGAAACTTGCAGGATTAAAATATATTTCTTTACCATCTTTGAACTGTATACGCTCAGCTTTCTTGGAATATTTCTTTGCAACCTCACTTCTTAAGGTCGTTAAGCATTTTTCATAAACATCATCAGGATTAAAATCTTTTACAATACTTTCTTTTTCATTTAATTCATCCTCAAGCTCTTTCTTTTTAAGAGGATAATAAGTGGCTTTAATTGTTTCTATTGCTTTGTCAGGATTAACATTCCAGTTACCTTTTTCTCCAAGGCCAAAGGAAAGCTTAAGTTTTAGATTCATAAAGAATCCGAACTTTTCTTTCTCTTCATAAGTAAATTGAATCTTCTGGAGTAAGTTCATCAGAGCATCAGAAGATTTTTTCAGAAGTTTTTTATTATTGTAAACATCTGTAATTGAGTTATCAAAATATTTAGATTCAATTTCAAGTGCAGCTAATTCTGATTTGATTGTAGAAATACGTTCATTCGCTTCAAAGTATTTTCCAAGATGTTTGATATCTTCATCCAAGAGCGGAGACAAAACAGGTAATTTGTTCTTCCAGTCTTTAAGATATTCTGGATAGAACTGCTGCTGATTTTTCAAAAAGTTCTCTATGTTTTCTCTCTTCCCATGGAAAGCACAGATAAATCCAAGTCCATACTTATCGGAAGCAAGTTTTTCATAAACATTTCTGGTTGCATCATTGTTATTTGATACAATCAAAACTGTTTTATCATGCATTAACAGATTTGCAATGATGTTCAAAATAGTTTGAGTTTTACCGGTTCCAGGAGGTCCTTGAATTATACTTACTTGATTATTCAAAGCTGTATTTACAGCCTTAAACTGGCTGTTATTGCAGCCAAATGGAAATATCAACGAATGTATTTTTGATTTTTCTTCTTTACCTTTTTTAGGATTTAGGTATCTTGCTAAAACCGAATATTCATTTACAAACTTTGACTTTTCAAGATTTTTTACAAGAAGATTCTGTCCTTCATCATTTTTAATGTCACTAAACTGAGCCATCTGCAGCAGGTAGTCAAACACTGTAGCAGACTGTTTATCTTTAAGACAGTTTTTGATTATTTGAAGATCTGCGCTTCTACATGGATATGTTTTTCCATCCTTGTATGTGATGTAATACACATCTTTACGAGAATCGTATTGAAGTTTTTCTATATCACCTGTTTTGTTCCGTCTACCGTATTTGTCGGTTACGAAGATGATATCGTGAAGGTCAGTTGGATTAGTCATTCATTTTCCTTACATAATCTTCTTAATATCATCCAAATCAGGCAGAACCTTCTGCATATTTTCTGGCATTTCAGAAAGAGATTTGTAAGTTGTAACTCCCATTGGTTTTATCGCTACTTGTAAGTTTTCTTCTACAACTCGATGGATATAATAGTAGCGTTCCTGAAGATTTTTGACTTTGCTAAAAATAGTTATATGGTGAGAAAAAGGAACCTTAAAAAAGTCTTCGACAGGAAAATCTGCAAGATTGATTCCTGAAAGCTTAAAATCCGAAATTGGAATTATTGCTGTTAATTCGTCAGACGTGTCTGACGAATTTGCATTTGATATAGTTAATTCGCCAGTTATATCTGACGATTTTTGATCTTCCCAAAAAGCACCAGTTTTCATAAAAGAGTCTCATATTTTTTAGACTTGAAGACGAAAATCCACGTAATCCAGGAAGTTCCTTTCTAAGTTGAGAACTTATGGTTTCAAGAACACTTGTTCCCCAGTTTTTTTTTCCTTTTTTTGAAGAAAGATAACGACCAATGCCATAATAAAGAATTAGCTGAACGCGAGTAGTTTCCTTCGCTGCCTGATACTGAGACTGTAAAATTGTTTTTTTTACTGCTTCTACAGCGGTGATCAGTTCTTGTTCCATAGTTACCTCTTTTTTAAATGATGGAATAACTTTTAATGTTCCATTTCTTATATCAGGATTATTCTTTGATATTATTCTATACTTTATATTGTCGATCTTTGCTTCCATATCTAAAAATATTGGAGTTGGGAATGCAATAGAAGTATGTTGTTTTATGTAATCTACATGTAGTTTTACAATAGCTTCATCTTTTCTCTCAAATATTTCATACGAAAATAATTTGTT